>Ga0315902_10000018_pt1 | contig 252091 bp, 237 predicted proteins | sample LakEriMetagenome_9_FD_203523 | JGI IMG/M metagenome (GOLD analysis project Ga0315902, IMG submission 203523) | Freshwater fungal communities from buoy surface, Lake Erie, Ohio, United States - Buoy 12 MA117 | ecosystem: Environmental > Aquatic > Freshwater > Lake > Lake biofilm | place: USA... | reverse complement strand
GCCTGGAAAGACATCTGGGGCTGCGGCCAGGGCATTGGCGCCATTCAGGCCGTGCAGAGCACGGCAGAGTTGGTGGCCCAGTTCAAGGCCCAATACCAGGCTGCTCGCGCACGTTTGGCGCTCTGACACCTCGGATTGCTGCATTGTCAGAGCCGCAGGCGGCCCCCACGGCCGATCGCTCCTGGTTGCTGGAGGCCTTCAAGGGCTTGGGCTGTTTGCTGATTGTGGTGCACCACCTGGCCTTTTATGGCCCGATGGCCGATGTGGTGGCGCAAGCATGGCCCCGCTTGATGTCCTGGTTGGATGCGCATGGGCGCCTGGCGGTGCAGGTTTTTCTGGTCTGCGGCGGCTACCTCACGGCCAACAGCCTGGCCAAGCTGGGCACTTTGTCCCCGCTGCAATGCTGTCGCCTGGGGCTCAAACGCTACCTGCGGCTGGCCGTGCCATTGCTGGCGGCCTTGAGTCTGACGGTGGTGGTGACAGAGCTGCTTCGCCCCATTTTTGACCACGATTCTTTGTCGCCTCCACCCGAGTGGGGCCAAGCGCTGGCCCATGTTTTTTTGCTGCAGCATGTGTGGGGGATGGATGGGCTGTCAGCGGGCGTTTGGTATGTGGCCGTCGATGTGCAATTGTTCATGTCAGCCGTGTTGTTGACCTGGCTGGCACAACAAGTGCAGACGCGTTGGCCTGCTTTGTCGCAGCGCCAATGGCTTGAATGGTGGTGGTACGTCCTGGTCGCTGCCTCCTGGTTGTGGTGGAACCGTCACCCCGGCTTGGACGACTGGAACCTGTATTTCTTGGGGGCTTACGGCTTGGGTTGCTTGGCGCATGCCTCCCGGCAGGGCCATCGCCGTACGCTGCACATGGGTGCCCTTTTGCTCTTGTGTGCCGTGGCTTGGCACCTGGAGCCCCGCTGGCAAGTGGTGACAGCTTGTTCGGTCGCCATCTGCCTGGCTGCGGCTCCTCAAAGCTGCTTGTCTGGTCAAGCCCTGACTGTCGGACCGCTGCGGTCCATGATGGGCTGGTTATCGCAGATTTCGTACAGTGTTTTTGTGGTGCATTTTGCGGTCAGTCTGGTGGTCAATGCACTCGTGAGCCACTGGTGGCCAGCCGATTTGATGGCCAATGCTTGGGGCATGATGGCGTCGGTCGGCCTGTCCATCCTGGCGGGGGCCACACTCCACGCACAAGTGGAAAGACCCATGGCGACGGGCCGCCGCTGGGTCTTCTGGGCAGCGTGTTTCATGGCCAGCGCCGTGCTGGCCATGCAGCTCAAACAGATGCTTTGACCTGCGCAGTGATGTAGGCCAGTGCCTCTTCGACCTGGTCGATCAGGATCAAGCACAGATCGCCAGGCGACAAGCGTGACAAAGCCACATCGATGGCATTGAATTCACCTTGGATGTCCTGCACATGGGTGGTGCGAGGCGCACCCTGCAAGCCTTGTCGCAACAAACCAATGACCTCGCCATCGGCACGACCGCGCTGACAAGCATCTTGGTACAGCAGCACCTCATCGAAGGCTTTGCCCAGAATCTGGGTTTGGTCCCGGATGTCCTGATCGCGCCGGTCTCCTGCGCCACTGATCACCACAATGCGCTTGTGGGCAGGCATGTTGTCGACCGCCTGCACCAAGGCTTGTATCGCGTCCGGGTTGTGCCCGTAGTCGGCAATCAGGGTGGCGCCCCGGTAGTCGAAAACGTTGAAGCGGCCAGGCACACCCTGAATGTCGCTGACAAAGGTGGACAGGCCATTGGCGATGACCGTCCAGGGCACATCCACGGCCCAGGCGGCCCCAACCGCAGCCAGCACGTTTTCTGTCTGAAAGCCGATCTGGCCGTTTCGTGTCAAGGGGACTTGACTCAAGGGGATGCGGTGCATCTGCTGCCCTTTTTGAGCCACCAAATCTCCGTTGTCCAAATAGACCACGCGCTTGCCTTGGGCGCGGTGAGTGGCCAGCACGGGTTGGTTCACATCCAGGGCAAAGAAGGTCACATCGCCAGGACAGTGGCGGCCCATGGCGGCAACAGCCGGGTCGTTGGCGTTGAGCACGGCCATGCCGCTGGGTTCCACGTTGAGCACGATGACCCGCTTGACGACGGTCAGGTCTTCGAGGGTGGTGATGTAGTTCAAGCCCAAATGGTCACCCGTGCCCAGGTTGGTCACCACCGCCACTTGGCATCGGTCAAAGGCCAGACCTTCGCGCAACAGGCCGCCACGCGCGGTCTCAAAAACAGCCGCATCCGTTTCGGGGTGCATCAGCACATTGCGGGCGCTGCGGGGGCCGCTGCAATCGCCCGAGTCGGTTTGATGTCCGTTGACATACACACCGTCGGTGTTGGTCATGCCCACACGCAGGCCTTGGGCGCGCATGAGGTGCGCAATCAAACGGACGGTGGTGGTTTTGCCATTGGTGCCGGTCACGGCAATGATGGGGACTCGTCCATGGTCACCTGAGGCATACATGTGCTCAATGACCGCTTTGCCCACGTCCCGCCCTTTGCCATAGGATGGGCTGATGTGCATGCGCAGACCGGGTGCCGCATTGACTTCCACAATACCGCCGTTTTGCTCTTCGAGGGGGCGAAGGATGGATTCGCACACCACGTCAACGCCACAAATGTCGAGGCCCACCATTTGGGCGGCTTCGATGGCACGGCGGGCCACTTCCGGATGAACGTCATCGGTCACATCGGTGGCCGTGCCACCGGTGGACAGGTTGGCGTTGTTGCGCAGCAAAACCCGGCGACCCTTGACCGGGATGGACTCGGGTTGCAGGTCTTGCTCGTGCAAGCGGGCGATGGCAATGTCATCGAAGCGGATCTTGGTCAGCGAGGTGGCATGGCCATCGCCGCGGCGCGGGTCGGCGTTGACCAGGTCCACCAACTGGCGCACCGTGTGTTTGCCGTCGCCCACCACCAGAGGGGGCTCTCGACGAGAGGCAGCCACCAGTTTGTCGCCCACCACCAACAGTCGGTAGTCATGGCCTGGAAGAAATTTTTCGACCATCACCACCCCGTAGCGCAGGGCCGCGGCATAGGCTTTGTCAAAAGCGGAGCGTTCGGAAATGTTGACCGAGACCCCTTTGCCTTGGTTGCCGTCCTGGGGTTTGACCACCACGGGCAAACCAATTTCATGGGCAATTTTCCAGGCGTGCTCCAGACTGGTGGCCGGTTTCCCCATCGGCACCGGCACGCCCACTGCGTGCAGCAGACTTTTGGTCAGAGCTTTGTCTTGGGCAATGGACTCGGCAATCGCGCTGGTGGTGTCGGTTTCAGCCGCCTGGATGCGGCGTTGCTTGGAACCCCAGCCAAACTGCACCATGCTGCCATCGGTCAAGCGTCGGACCGGAATGCCACGGGCCATGGCCGCGTCCACGATGGCGGCTGTAGATGGGCCCAAACGCACGTCTTCGTCCAATTCGTGCAGGTGAGCGATGGATGCTTCAAGGTCAAAACCCATGCCCGAGATGGCGGCGTGGCACAGCTTTTCGGCCAGCTCCAGGGCTTTTCGGCCCACGGTTTCTTCCGAGTATTCGACCACAACCTGGTAGACGCCAGGCTCTTCAGTGGGGGTGGTCCTGCTGAATGAGACGGGGCAGCCCGCCTGGATTTGAAGACCCAAGGTGACTTTTTCCAAGGCGTGCGCCAAGGTCACAGAAAGTCCGGGGCGCAGGGCATCGAACGGCCCGACCTCGGGAAAGATGCGACGAAGGTGTTGCTCTGTGGGGTGCTGGGGGCTGAGGCCTTGCTCATCTGCGCTGCAGGTGACGATGGCTTCTATGGCTGTATGGCGGCTCCAGAGGTTGGGGCCACGCAAAGCGCGGATTCGGGACACTTCCATGAAGGGATTTCCTGTTGTTCTTGTCGAGCGGCCTCAGGCTGCCGAAGTTTGACCGTAGCTTTTGATGCCAGCACGGATCAGTTCCGCATCCATGCCCAAAGCCCATGCGGCGCAAGCTGCGACGAGCATGTCTTCGGTGGTGAGCAAATGGTTCTTGATCAGCCGCGCCACACCAGGGCGTTGGAGGGACAGCACAGATTGCTCAGACTTGCCTTCGGTCAGCATCAATTGACCATCGCGCCAAAAACCCACGCGACCCCCTTGTGCTTTGTGGGCCTGCAAACGGGGCTCCGCTTCAGCCTCAGCATACAGAATCACCCCGCCATCGCAGTACTGCGCGAGATCGGCGACGGCTTCATCTGCAGCATAGAGCACCGCAAATCCAGTGGGCAGCACCAGATCGATCTGGGTGCGAATGTAGCTGGGGATTTTTTCATCGGGGCCCGGGTACAAATCTTCCAGCGGCGCTGCTTTGGGCATGCGGGTCACAATGCCAACTTGGCAACGGTCGTAGGCCAAGCCTTGGGTGAGAAGGTGGCGTGCATCGCTTTCAAAAACGGCGGCTTCCACAGAGCGGTTGACCAGCAAACGCTCGGCCTGGTCAAAATCCATCGCATTGCCTTTGAACAGGCAGCGCTGGTTCGCAAACAAGCCTTCAGCGCAAGCCAGGCCTGTGAAATGGCCTTGCAAATGCAAGAGCCAAGCCATCAGCTTGGCGATGCGGGTGGTGTCCCCATCGCCCATCAGGCCGACCACTGGGATGCGTCCTGTCTCTGTTTGCGGAATCAGGTGTTCGGCAATGGCTTGTCCGACCAGCCGGGGTTGCCCCTCAGCAGGGTTCAGGTGCATCAGCAAGCTCGGACCGGCATTGACTTCGACCAACACGCCCTGCGTGCCCAAAGGTTGGCCAATGTCCTTGGCCACCACGTCAACGCCGGCAATGTCGAGGCCCACCACGCGAGCAGCCAAGACCGCTTGGGCCACCACCTCCGGGTGCACCTCGTCGGTGATGTCGGTGGTCATGTTGCCGGTGCGTTTGACCAACACCGATTGCCCCACAGCAGGCACGCTGTCGACGGTCATGCCTTGGCGAGCGAGTTCCAGTACTTCTGGGCTGTTGTCTGCCAAGACCACCAATTCGAGGGGCAAATTGCCCACGCTGCCGCGACGGGGGTCTGAATTGATTTGGAGCTCTACCAGTTCGCGCACAGTGTGTTGGCCATCGCCAGTGACGCTCGCACCTTCCCCGCGGCATGCGGCAATCATGCGATCGCCCACCACCAGCAAACGGTGTTCAGAGCCACGAACAAATCGCTCAACGATGACATCACGGCCTTGGGCCAAGGCGATGTCGTAAGCGGTTTCGATCTCGCTTTGGGTGCTCAGGTCAAGCGACACCCCGCGTGCGCGGTTGCCATTGCTGGGCTTGAGACAAACGGGCAGGCCGATTTCTTGTGCCGCCGCCCAGGCTGCGGCCGGGCTGTCCACCACCTGACCTTCTGGGACAGGCACGCCACACATGGCCAAGAGTTTTTTGGTCAGGTCCTTGTCTCTGGAAATGCCTTCGGCGATGGCACTGGTGCGGTCGGTCTCGGCGGTCCAGATGCGGCGCTGCTTCACGCCGTGCCCCAGTTGCACCAGGTTGCCAACATTCAGACGGATGAATGGCACACGGCGCTCATAAGCGGCCTCCACGATGCTGGAGGTGCTGGGTCCCACATGCAAAGTGTCGACCATCAACGCCAGTTGGGCCACAGTGGCCTGCACGTTGAAAGGGGTGTCGTGGATGGCGGCCAGGATCAATTCCCGGGCCATTTCAAGAGAGGCTCGGCCCACGGTTTCGTTGTCGGTCCGGATCACCACCTTGTAGACGCCACGGGGGCCCGCTTCGCGCGCCTTGCCAAAGCCCATGGGCATGCCGGCCAAGGTTTGAAGTTCGAGACTGACATGCTCCAGGATGTGGCCCGCCCACGTGCCCGTGTCCAGGCGTTGGAAAAAGCCGCCCCGCACACCCGGTGTGCAGCGGTGTTCGATCATTTGAGGCAACCAGGCTTTGACGCGGTCATTGAAGCCAGGCAAAAGGTTGGAAGGGAAATCTTCCAGCTCCCCGATGTCGATCAGGGCCTCCATCACCGAACGGTAGGTCCAGATGTTGGGCCCGCGCAAATAGGTCATGCGCAGGAATTCGATGTTTTTAGGACTCATGAGGGCTTGGGGTGCGGCGATACAATGAACCGCCAATTGTGGCATTGGCTAGCCTGTGCTTGGGATGATCAGGATTCGAATGCAACATGGATTGTCTACTTCAAGCAGTTGGCCAAACAAACGGTTTACTTTCTCGTGAAGCGTCACCGGCGTTTCGGGCACATTTCAGTTCATGGTCATGATTTCAACAACTGCTTCGGTTTTGTCGCTTCCGGGAATTGCGGAGGTTTGGCAAGCGGAAGTTCAAGCCATTCTGCGACCCCAAGAAAACGTTTTGGCAGGGTTGGAGGTTGACCTTGACGGCAAATTGTTTTTTGCCAAAAGTCTGGTGATTTTGACCGATCAAAGGGTGGTCTATTGCGCAGGCCCGGAAAAAAGCGTTTTGAGCTGGCCTTTGCAGGCCGATATGGGCCTGAAACTCAGCGACCATGCGGGTGTCGGAACCTTGGCCCTGAGTTCGTCAACAGGGCAATTGGCGGTGTGGCGTTTCACATTGGGCTTGCAGCCGTCGGCGGCTCGCTGGGCCAGTCAATTCGACTACCGCAAGGGCCTGCTTTCGGGTGATGGCGTCCCCCTGCAAAAAAATCCCGCACTGGTCCAGTGTCCGGTTTGCCAAGCGGTCATGCGTGAAGACGATGACGAATGCCCAAGCTGTGGCCGAGAAGATCTGACACCGCCTTCGACCTGGACCCTGTTGAAACTGTGGCGCTTTGCCAAACCCTACAAAAAGTCATTGTTTGCGGGCTTTGTGTTGACTTTGGCATCCACTGCAGCCACTTTGGTGCCCCCTTACCTGACCATGCCCCTGATGGACGAGGTGCTCATTCCGTATCAAAACGGGGTGGCCATCGACTCGGGCCTGGTTTCACTTTACTTGTTGGGTTTGTTTGGCGCGGCCTTGCTGGCATGGGTTTTGGGTTGGGCCAAGACCTATATCCTGGCTTTGGTGTCAGAGCGCATTGGCGCCGATCTGCGCACCACCACCTACGACCATTTGCTGAACTTGTCCCTGGAGTATTTTGGCGACCGTCGAACCGGTGACCTGATTGCGCGCATCGGCAACGAAACCGACCGGATCAATGTGTTTTTGTCGCTGCATCTGCTGGATTTTGCAACCGATGTGTTGATGATCCTGATGACCGCGATCATCCTTTTCACCATCAACCCGACCTTGGCGTTGGTGACCTTGCTGCCGCTGCCTTTCATCGCTTGGTTGATTCACCTGGTGCGCGAACGGCTGCGGACCGGGTTTGAAAAAATCGACCGCGTCTGGGCCGAGGTCACCAATGTGCTGGCCGACACCATCCCCGGCATCCGGGTGGTCAAGGCCTTTGCACAAGAAGACCGCGAGTCCAAACGGTTCCGGGATTCCAACCAGCACAACCTGATGGTCAATGACCGATTGAACCGGGTGTGGGCCTTGTTTTCACCCACGGTCACCCTGATGACCGAAGTGGGATTGCTGGTGGTGTGGGGCTTTGGCATTTGGCTGGTGTCGAAAGACCAGATCACGGTGGGGGTGTTGACGGCTTTTCTGGCCTACATCGGTCGTTTTTACGGTCGCCTGGACACCATGAGCCGCATCGTTTCGCACACCCAAAAAGCGGCTTCTGGCGCCAAGCGCATTTTTGACATCCTGGACCATGTCTCCAGCGTGCCCGAGCCGGTCCATCCCGTGGCCTTGCCCAGCCGTGTGCAAGGCCGCATCACGGTTCGCGAAGCCGGTTTCCGTTATGGCAATCGGGCGGTCATTCGTCAATTGAATCTGGACATCTTGCCGGGGCAGATGATTGGCCTGGTCGGGCACAGTGGCTCCGGCAAAAGCACCTTGGTCAACCTGATTTGCCGTTTCTATGATGTGACCGATGGATCGATCGAATTGGATGGCGCGGACATTCGGCAACTGAAAATTGCCGATTACCGCAGCCAAATTGGTTTGGTTTTGCAGGAGCCGTTTCTGTTCTTTGGCACCATCGCGGACAACATCGCCTATGGCAAACCCGGGGCCACCCGTGAAGAGATCGTCGCTGCCGCACGGGCCGCGCACGCCCACGAGTTCATCATGCGCATGCCGCAAGCCTATGACTCTTTGGTGGGCGAGCGTGGTCAAGGCCTCTCAGGCGGGGAGCGGCAGCGCATCTCCATTGCGCGCGCATTGCTGATCAATCCCCGCATTCTGATTCTGGATGAAGCCACGTCGGCCGTGGACACCGAGACCGAGAAGGAAATCCAACGCGCTTTGGACAACCTGGTTCGAGGACGAACCACGATCGCGATTGCGCACAGATTGTCCACTTTGCGCAAAGCCGATCGTTTGGTCGTGATGGACAAAGGTGAGGTGGTGGAAGAGGGCTCGCATGATGAATTGATTGCAGCGCAGGGCGCCTATTGGCGCCTGTACGAAGCGCAGCAGCGGCAGGCAGAAGCCGACACGGTCTTGGGTGGCGGGATGGAACAGAAGGCACTGGCATGAACACCTTTGATTTGCAGCGCGATGCTTTTGGCCATTGGGTTTTGACGATGCCCGACGGCACCCGCCACGCGCCCGTCACGGCCTTGCGCTCTTACCCCGTGACTGCGCCCGACGCAGGGGTGGCCTTGATGGATGCCGAAGGCCATGAGTTGTATTGGGTTGATGCCTTGTCCGATTTGCCCGATAACTTGCGACAGCGCGTGGTCCAAGCCTTGTCAGAGCGCGAATTTTTACCCGTCATTCATCGGCTGGAAAGTGTCAGCAGCTTTGCCACACCCAGCACCTGGACAGTGTTGACCGATCGCGGCACAGCCCATTTTTTACTCAAAGGCGAAGAGGACATTCGGCGCCTGACAGGCACAGTCTTGTTGATCAACGACGCCGATGGCGTGCAATACATGATCCGCGACTTGGCCACCATGGACAAACACTCGCGCAAATTGCTGGACCGGTTCCTCTGAATCCTTTCAAAGTGGCCAGACCGAGCCATGCTCTGGCACCAGGGCGCGCCATTTGATTTCATGCTCAATGCGCTGGCGCAGCATGTCAGACGCTTCGCGCTCGCCGTGCACCACATACACCTGACCCGGTGCACTGGGCATTTTGTGCAGCCAGCTGATCAGCTGGTTGCCGTCGGCATGGGCCGAGGCCGATTCAATTTGCACGACCTCGGCGCGAACCGCCACGTCCTGCGCATGGATGCGGATGGTGCTGCGCCCACTGGCCAAGGCTGCCCCGCGCGTCCCGGGCGCCTGATAACCCGTTAGGATGATGAGGTTGCGATGGTCTCCTGCGTATTGCGCGAGGTGGTGCAACACCCGTCCACCCGTGGCCATGCCACTGGCTGCCAGGATGACCATGGGGCCGTGCCGTTTGGCCAAGGACTTCGATTGCTCGGGAGTTTCCAGCATGGTGGCCACATGGTCCATGTTGCGCACCTCTTGCACCCCCAGACGATGCTCGCCCAGGTGTCGCTCATAGAGGGCGGTGGTGTGGATGGCCATGGGACTGTCCAGGAAAATCGGCAAGCTCTTGGGGATTTCTCCTGCCGCCTTGAGTTGCGCGATGGTGTGCAGCACAGCCTGGGCCCGTCCCACGGCAAACACCGGCACCACGGCCACGCCGCCGCGAGCTGCGAGTTTTTTCAAAAGCGGCCCAAGTTCCTCAAACACTTTTTCCTTGGGGTGCTGGCGGTCGCCATAGGTCGACTCGATCAAGACCGTGTCGGCCTGTGGTGGCGGCTCGGGCGGGTTCATCAGGGGGTCATCGGGGCGGCCCAAATCGCCAGAAAACAGCACCCGCCGACCGCCCACATCCAACAACAAGCTGGCGGCGCCCAAAATGTGCCCGGCGGGCTGAAATCGGGCTTTCCAGCCGCGGATGGGCTCGAACCACTGGCCTTGTTTTTCCGCATGCAAATGCCGCAGGCTCTGGATGGCCTCTTGCTTGGTGTACAGCGGCAGGGCCGGAGCGTGTTTGGAAAAGCCGTGCCGGTTGGCAAAAAATGCGTCTTCTTCCTGGATGTGCCCGCTGTCGGGCAACAAGATGCTGGCCAGATCGCAAGTGGCCGAGGTGGCATGCACCCGACCCCGAAATCCGTTTTTCACCAACAAGGGCAAGTAACCGCTGTGGTCCAGGTGCGCATGGGTCAGCACCACTGCATCGATGTGCGCCGGGTTGTGGGGCAAGGGGCTCCAGTTGCGCAGGCGCAGTTGTTTGTAGCCCTGAAACAAGCCGCAGTCGACCAGCAGCCGCTTTTGCTTGTGCTCGATCAGGTATTTGGAGCCGGTGACGGTGTCGGCCCCGCCGAGGAAAGTGATGGTGGCGCTCATGCGCCCATGTTCACGGCATTGGCTGGCGCAGGGTTTGACTTGGGTCAACGAATGAACCGACCTGCCAATTCATACCGAAGTGCGAGAGGGGCTGCGGCGGGTGACGATTTTTGCGTACCCGCCATGAGGAACCCGCCGCAGCCCCTCTCGCACCGACCGGCAAGTCAGACATGGCAGCCGCGTGAGCGCAATCATGTCGGGACTGAAGCCACCGACCTACCGAAATCCTCAAGCCCCGAAGAAGCCTTTGAGCTTGTCGGTCCAGCTCTCGCCACTGGGCTGGTGCTTGCCACCGCCCTTGGAGAGCGACTCCTCAAACTCCTTGAGCAACTTTTTCTGGTGCTCGGTGAGTTTGACCGGGGTTTCCACCGTGATGTGGCAATACAGGTCGCCCGGGTAGCTGCCGCGCACGCCCTTGACACCCTTGCCGCGCAAACGGAACTGTTTGCCGGTTTGGGTGCCTTCGGGGATGTCGATGGCCGCTTTGCCGCCCAGCGTAGGCACTTCGATCTCGCCGCCCAAAGCCGCTTTGGAAAAGCTGATCGGCACAGCGCAGTGAAGGTCGTCGCCATCGCGCTCGAAGATGTCGTGCTTTTTCAGGCGGATCTCGATGAACAAATCACCGGGTGGCCCGCCATTCGTGCCGGGTTCGCCGTTGCCCGCGCTGCGAATGCGCATGCCGTCGTCGATGCCCGCTGGAATTTTCACTTCCAGCGTTTTTTGCTTCTTGACCTTGCCTTGCCCGTGGCAGGTGCCGCAGGGGTCGGGGATGATCTTGCCGGTGCCTCGGCAGTGGGGGCAGGTTTGCTGCACGCTGAAAAAGCCCTGGCGCATTTGCACCTGGCCTTGACCATGGCAGGTCGAGCAGGTCTTGGCGCTGGTGCCGGGCTTGGCCCCCGTGCCGTGGCAGGTGTCGCACTCGTCCCAACTGGGGATGCGCAGTTGCGAATCCTTACCGTTGGCCGCTTCTTCCAGCGTGATTTCCATCGCGTAGCTCAGATCGGCACCACGGAACACTTGCCGACCGCCACCGCGTCCGCCGCGGGCCTGCCCGCCGAAGATGTCGCCGAAGATGTCACCAAAGGCGTCGCCAAAGCCGCCAAAGCCTTCGGCACCGCCGCGCATATTGGGGTCAACCCCGGCGTGGCCGTGCTGGTCGTAGGCCGCACGCTTTTGCGGGTCCGACAACATTTCGTAGGCTTCTTTGACCTCCTTGAATTTGCCCTCGGCCTCTTTGGCCTTGGCGTCTTCGCCCTGGTTGCGGTCAGGGTGGTATTTCATCGCCAGTTTGCGATAAGCCTTTTTGATGTCATCGTCCGAGGCGTTTTTCGCAACGCCCAGCACTTCGTAAAAATCTCGTTTGGCCATGAGGCAATCCAACCGTTAGAACAAGAACGCCGCGAAGGCGATTCAGGGGACTGAATCAGCTTGCGCGGCGGGACTGCGGCCAAGCCGCAGAGGCGAGAGGCTTAGCCCTTTTTGACTTCCTTGACTTCCGCGTCCACCACATTGTCGTCTTGCGGCTTGGCATCGGCGGCACCCGCCGCACCGGCACCCGCAGCAGCCTGCTGCGCTTGCATTTCGGCGTAGACCTTCTCGCCTAACTTCTGGCTGGCGGTCATCAGGGCTTCGGTTTTGGCTTCGATGGCGTCTTTGTCTTCGCCCTTCAAAACTTCTTCCAGATCTTTCGTGGCAGCTTCAATGGCTTCTTTTTCTGCCGCCTCGATCTTGTCGCCATGCTCGGTCAGGCTCTTCTTGACGCTGTGCACGGCCGCTTCACCGGCGTTGCGGGCTTGCACGAGTTCGAGCTTTTTCTTGTCTTCGACAGCATTGAGCTCGGCGTCTTTCACCATCTGCTGGATTTCGGCTTCGGACAAACCGGAGTTGGCCTTGATGGTGATCTTGTTTTCTTTGCCGGTGCCCTTGTCTTTGGCGCCCACGTGCAAGATGCCGTTGGCATCGATGTCAAAAGACACTTCGATCTGGGGTGTGCCACGCGAAGCGGGTGGGATGCCTTCGAGGTTGAATTCACCCAGCAACTTGTTGCCCGAGGCGATGTCGCGCTCGCCCTGGAACACCTTGATCGTCACCGCCGGTTGGTTGTCTTCGGCGGTCGAGAAAGTCTGTGCAAACTTGGTCGGGATGGTGGTGTTCTTGGTGATCATCTTGGTCATCACACCGCCCATGGTTTCGATGCCCAAAGACAAAGGCGTCACATCCAGCAGCAGCACGTCGGTGCGGTCGCCCGACAAAACCTGGCCTTGAATCGCAGCGCCCACGGCCACGGCTTCGTCGGGGTTCACATCCTTGCGTGGATCCTTGCCGAAGAACTCCTTGACCTTTTCTTGCACCTTGGGCATGCGGGACATGCCGCCGACCAAAATGATGTCGTCGATCTCGCCGACCGACACGCCCGCATCCTTGATCGCCATGCGGCAAGGGGCGATGGTACGCTCGATCAGCTCTTCCACCAGCTGCTCCAGCTTGGCGCGGGTCAGCTTGATGTTCAGGTGTTTGGGACCTGTGGCGTCGGCCGTGATGTAGGGCAGGTTCACGTCGGTGGCCGCCGAGCTGGACAGCTCGATCTTGGCTTTTTCTGCGGCTTCTTTCAGGCGCTGCAGGGCCAACACGTCCTTGGCCAGGTCCACGCCGGATTCTTTCTTGAATTCGGCAATGATGAAGTCGATGATGCGCTGGTCGAAGTCTTCGCCGCCCAGGAAAGTGTCGCCGTTGGTGGACAGCACTTCGAACTGCTTTTCACCGTCGACGTCGGCGATCTCGATGATGGACACGTCAAACGTGCCACCACCCAGGTCATACACGGCGATCTTGCGGTCGCCCTTTTCCTGCTTGTCCAGGCCAAAGGCCAAGGCCGCAGCAGTGGGCTCGTTGATGATGCGCTTGACGTCCAAACCGGCGATGCGGCCCGCGTCTTTGGTGGCCTGGCGCTGTGCGTCGTTGAAGTAAGCGGGCACCGTGATCACGGCCTCGGTGACCTCTTCGCCGAGGTAGTCTTCGGCGGTTTTCTTCATCTTGCGCAGGATTTCGGCGCTGATTTGTGGCGGGGCCAATTTGTTGCCGCGCACTTCCACCCAGGCGTCGCCGTTGTCGGCTTTGGCGATGGTGTAAGGCATCAGGTCGATGTCTTTTTGGACTTCTTTTTCGGCGAACTTGCGACCGATCAAACGCTTGACCGCGTACAGGGTGTTCTTGGGGTTGGTGACCGCCTGGCGCTTGGCCGAGGCGCCGACCAGAATTTCACCGTCTTCTTGATAAGCAATGATCGACGGCGTGGTGCGAGCGCCTTCGGCGTTCTCGATCACTTTGGTCGTGTTGCCTTCCATGATCGCCACGCACGAGTTCGTGGTGCCCAGGTCAATACCGATGATTCTTCCCATTTTGATACTCCGAAATTGATAAAAATACAGATGTTTTGAAGGTGGGGCAGGTGGCAAAGTTTTCAAGCCCCCTGAAAATGCCCGGGGCCTGGCTTATTTGGGCGCCGTGACGGTCACCAAGGCCGGGCGCAACACGCGCTCGGCGATGGAATAGCCTTTTTGCAGGACCGTGACCACCGTGTTGGGCTCTTGGGCGGCGGGCACCACGCTGATGGCCTGGTGGTGGTGCGGGTCAAATTTGGTGCCTGCGGCCGGGGCGATTTCGACCACTTTGTTGCGCTCCAGCGCGCTTTTGAGCTGGCGCAAGGTGGCTTCAGAGCCTTCGCGGATTTGCTCAATCGTCACATTGGGGATGGCCAGACCGGCTTCCAGACTGTCCAGCACGGGCAAAAGGCTTTCGGCAAAGGCCTCGACGGCAAATTTGCGGGCTTTGGCGATTTCGTCATCGGCGCGGCGGCGGGCGTTTTGCACATCGGCTTGGGCGCGCAGGTACTGGTCGGCCAGATCGGCGTTTTGCGCCTTCAGGTTGAGCAACTCGGCTTGGGCGTCGGCCAGTGGGTCGGTGGGGGGCATGGCGGCGGCTGCGGCCAATTCTTCTTCGCTCTGGGGCGGGTGGTTGGGGTTGGAGGTGGCTTCTGACATGAACGATGTCCGCAAAAATGAATACCGGTCTAAATAGGGGCAAACCGGCGGCCTTCAAGAGGGTGCTTGTCGCAGGACCTCAAAAAAGCCCGGTTTGATGGGGCAGCGGGGGGTCAAGGGTCTGTACGCGCCATGAAAAAGCCCGCTGGACAGCGGGCCTGATGGGCGCGCAGCGCTTTGGTGATCAATCCAAGGACAACAATTCCACATCAAATTTGAGGGTGGCATTGGGCGGGATCACGCCACCTGCGCCACGGGCGCCATAGCCCAACTCGGGCGGGATGATCAGGGTGCGCTGACCGCCCACCTTCATGCCGGCCACACCTTCGTCCCAGCCCTTGATCACCATGCCTGCACCCAAACCGAAAACGAAGGGGTCGCGGCGGTCACGGCTCGAATCAAATTTGGCGCCTTGCTGACCGTCTTTGTAGAGCCAGCCGGTGTAGTGCACCGTGACGTCCTGGCCGGGGGTGGCTTGTTCGCCTTCGCCGACAACGGTGTCTTCGTATTGCAGGCCGGAGGGGGTGGTGTTCATGGGAAATGCTTTCTTGTGAAGAACGTGCAGCGGGGGTCACATGCACGGGTTGACGGTGTCAAAAGTCAAAATTATGCCAGCCTGACCTTTGCTTGGCCCCTGAGCCCCGGCCCTCCTTGCGAGCCGACCTCCATGGAGGGCGGGCCTTAGCGGGCTGAAGTGCGTTGGGCCAGATCGCGCATCAGCGCGCCCACACCATAGGTCCAGGCGGGTGCCAAATCGGAGGTGGTGACCTGGTTGACCAAGGTGCCCAGCTGCGGAGTCGAGATGCTCACCACATCGCCCACCACATGGGTAAAGCCCTGCCCGGGGCCGTGGCGGTCTTGTGTGGGGGCGAACATGGTGCCCAAAAACAGCATCATCCCGTCCGGGTACTGGTGGTATTGGCCCATGGCCTGCGCGACCAGGTCCAGCGGGTCGCGGCTGATCTGGCTCAGGGCGCTGCTGCCTTGCATCACAAAGCCTTCAGGGCCTTGCACCTTGAGGCTGAGCTCACACTGGCGCACATCGTCAATGCCGAAGTGTTCGTCAAACAGGCGGATGAAAGGGCCGATGGCGCAACTGGCATTGTTGTCCTTGGCTTTGCCCAGCAGCAAAGCGCTGCGGCCTTCAAAATCACGCAGGTTCACGTCGTTGCCCAAAGTCGCGCCCACCACTTCGCCGCGCGAGTTGGCCGCCAGCACGATTTCGGGCTCGGGGTTGTTCCATTGACTCGCGGGGTGAATACCCACCAGGGCACCGCTGCCCACGGCACTCATGGGCTGGGCTTTGGTGAAGATTTCGGCATCCGGCCCGATGCCCACTTCGAGGTATTGCGACCACATGCCTTGGGCCAGCAACACTTCCTTGAGTCTGGCCGATTCGGGCGAGCCGGGAACCACGCTGCGCAGGTTGTCACCGATCACGGCCACCACCGCCTGGCGCACGGCTTCGGCACGGCTGGCGTCGCCGCGTGCCTGCTCTTCAATCACCCGCTCCAGCATGCTGGCCACAAAAGTCACGCCTGCGGCTTTGACGGCTTGCAGATCGCAGGGGGCCATGAACCAAGGCAGGGCGGGATCACGTCGGGTTTCCTCGCTGTTGGCCCATACAGCAGGGGTGTTAGCAATTTCTTTGGCCTGGCCTGAGCGGATGCATTGCCTCACCCGGTGTGCCACTTGCGCCTGTTCGAGCAGCTCACTGCAGGTCAGGGCGAGGCTGGACAAGTCCATCACCTTGTGCGGCGTGACCGCCACCAGGATCGGTCCTGTGCGGGGCTGCCACATGCGGCCGATCAGCAGGGCTTGCTCAGGAAAAAGGGGCAGGGCAGAAGTGTTCATGGCGGGTGTGCGAGGAAGCCCTCAAAGGTAAATTTTTTGCAACAGCGTCAACAAAGTTTTGCGCTGTGCGGGTGTCAGCCGGGCGGTTTTTTCCAGTTCGAGTTCGGTGGCCGTTTGCTCGGCCTGGCTCATCAACTCGTGTCCCTTGGCAGTGGCGTGGAGCCCCACCGCACGGCCATCGTGGGGGTGGGGTCTGCGTTCGATCAGGCCGCGCGATTCCAGTGACTGGATCAGGCCAACCAGGTTGGGGGGCAATAAATTGAGCGTGTTGCACAGTTGGCGCGAGGTCACGCCAGGGTTGTGGCAAATCGTGGACATGACCGAAAAATCCACAGGCTTGAGCCCAAAAGGGGCCAGCCGTTCAAGAAACACCTCAATGATGCTCAGCGCTGCTCTGCGGGCGTTGTAGCCCATCAAGGTTTGCAAATAGCGGGTGTCTACCGCATCCACGGCACAAGGCTTTGTGCTGGGGGCAGACTCGGCACCGCTGGATCGCTGGGCGGTGCCTTCGGATGTGTTGGGTGCGGGACGGGTCTTGCGGGGCATGGTGCCCAAGATTATGCCGCCGCTGTGCACTGCTGGACGATGATGAAGCTGCGCATCTGGAATTCGGGCAACACCCAGCTGCGCAGGGCTTGGGCCGGGGCTTTCCAGCGCTTGTCGGCGTTGGGCGTGCTGTCCTCCACACCGGCTTCGATGCGCAACCAGGCCCAGTCCATCAGCACCAGGGCCACTGCGCGCAGGTAGTCGTCGGCGACACGGTAAGCCAGAGCCGCGTCTTGCGGGGCGGCTTTGACAATTTGTGCGGTGATGGCGCGCAGGGTTTGAATTCTCGCGCCAGCCGGTGTGCTGGCTTTGGCGTCTTTGGGCAAGTCGGCTTGCAGGCTGTCGAGCAGGGTGTTCATGCCGCTGCCACCATCGGCCAGCACCTTGCGCACCAAAAGGTCAATCGCCTGGATTTCGTTGGTGCCTTCGTAAATCATGGCCACGCGGGCGTCGCGCACGATCTGTTCGATGCCCCATTCGCGCACATAGCCGTGGCCGCCAAACACCTGCAGGCAGTCGCTGCCGCCGTGGAAGGCCTGATGCGTGAACACCGATTTCATGACCGGCGTGACCAGGGCGCACCAGCGCTGTGCCGCGGCCTGCGTGTCGGCATCGGGGCTGTGTTTGATCAGGTCGAGTTCGAGGGCGGTGCGGTAGGCCAATACGCGCCCGGCATCTACCCAGGCGCGCTGCGTGTCGAGGATGCGTCGCATGGCGGGGTGCTCGCCGATCAGGTCGGCTTCGCCTGCGCTTTTGCCTTGGCCGGGGGCACGCATTTGGCGGCGCTCTTGCGAATAGGCATCGGCTTTTTGCCAAGCGGCGTCCAAGAGGCCAATGCCTTGCAGGGCCACGTGCAAGCGGGCGGCATTCATCATCACGAACATCGCGTTCAGGCCCTTGCCGGGCTCGCCCACGATGGAAGAGACCGCTTCGTCAAAGCGCATCACGCAAGTGGGGCTGCCGTGCAGGCCCATTTTTTCTTCGATGCGGTCACAGTGCACCCGGCTGCGCGAGCCGTCGGGGTAGAACTTGGGGACCAGAAACAGCGACAGGCCTTTGGGGCCGGGCGGTGCGTCGGGCAGGCGGGCCAGCACCAGGTGCACGATGTTGTCGGTGAGGTCGTGTTCGCCACCCGAGATGAAAATTTTGGTGCCGCTGACGGCATAGTTCCCGTCGGGCAGGGGCACCGCCTTGGTGCGGGCCAGCCCCAAGTCAGAGCCCGCGTGGGGCTCGGTCAGGCACATGGTGGCCAGCCATTCGCCGGTGGCCACCTTCTCCAAATAATGTGCTTTGATTTCGTCGCTGGCGTGGTGCTTGATGCATTCATAAGCGCCATGCAGCAGCCCAGGGGCCATGGTCCAGCCGTGGTTGGCGGCCGACAGCATTTCGTACAGCATGGCTTCGAGCACGCTGGGCAGGCCTTGGCCGCCGTCTTCGCCGCTCGAGGCCAGCGCAGGCCAGCCCGATTGCCAAAACGCTTGGTATGCGTCTTTGAAACCCGGCGGCATGGTGACCGCGCCGTCCTTCCATTGGGCACCGATTTCGTCGCCATCGCGGTTGAGCGGGGCGATCACTTCACCCACAAACTTGCCCGCTTCCTCCAGCACTTGTTGCATGAGCTCAGCGTCCACCTCGGCAAAGGCGGGCAGGGCTTGCAGTTGGGCTGGCGCGTTCAAAACGCGGGACAACACAAACTGCATGTCGTCGGTGCGGGCTTGGTAGGTGTTCATGGGGCGCTGGACTGGGTGGGGAAATCCGGTGCACCCGACAAGATGCGCCAGATTTCAGGGGATTACAAGGGATCAGGAGTCGACGGTGAAACCGATGCGCTTGATCAGCGGACCCCAACGCTCGAGTTCCACTTGGGAGCTCTTGAGCTGGTCTGCGGTTGTGCCGCCGAAGGGGATGAGACCCACCACGGTCAAGGCGTCTTGGACACCCTTGTCCTTGAGTGCTGCATTGATGGCTGCGTTGGCCGCTTGCACCACGTTGGCCGGGGTTTTGGCGGGGGCGTAAAAGCCAAACCACTCTTCCACTGTCAACTCAGGGAAGCCTTGCTCGGCAAAGGTGGCCACGTCAGGCACAAAAGGCGAACGGGTTCTGCCCGATGTGGCCAGGATGCGCATCTTGCCGGCTTTGTGGTTGGCAATGAAGTCGCCGTGCGGTGTGAACATGCACGCGATCTGGCCGCCGACCACGTCGGTCACGCCGGGCACCGAACCACGGTAGGGCACATGTTTGAACTCAAAGCTTTGGTTGAGGCCGAGCAACGCGCCAATGAAGTGCGGTGTCGAGCCGGCAGCGGGCGAGCCGTAGCTGGCTTGCGCGGGGTTGGCTTTGGCCCAGGCGATGAAGTCCTTCACGTTCCTCACGCTGGCAGGCACCATAGGGCCGACAGCAAAGCCGTGGTGAATCATGGACGCGGTGCCCACGGGTGTGAAGTCCTCAAAAGGCTTGTACTGCAGGTTCTTGAAAATGTGAGGGTAGAGCGATATGGCCGAGAACGGGGTCATGGCCAGCACTGAGCCGTCGGCCGGTGCGCTTTTGAGCAAGTTCAGGGCAATTTGGCCGCCAGCGCCGGGGCGGCTGTCGATGATGCCGGCATTTTTACTGTAGGGCGTGCCGCCAAATTTTTCGGCCACCCGGCGCGCGCAGATGTCGCCCGAGCTGCCCGGTGGAAAGCCATAGAGCACTTTGACTTGCTCAATGGGCAAGCCGCTTTGTGCCCAGGCTTGCTGAAAGGCGGTGCTGCCCAGAATGGCGGCGCTGAATGTGGATTGGATGAATTCGCGGCGGTTGGTCATGCTTGTCTCCTCGATGGGTGGTTGGAAAACGGGTTGAAGAAAGGGGTGCAGTAGTGGTCTTCAATTGGCTGAAGCTGATCGGGCCGCTTTGTCGGCCGAGCCCTCCAACCCAGCCAGCAAAGCTTTGCTGTTGCCGGGAATGACCATTTGAAATTGGTTGTCGACAAAGGTGTAGTCGTAGTAACCCATGCGCGCCAGTGGCTGGATTTTGAGCACGTCGATCAGTCCTTGGCCGTTGATGACTTCGTCGTCGATGTGGATGGCCACCACGCGGCCAAACACCACATCCGCCGTGCCCATGGGCGGTTTGCCGGGAAAGCGCAAGCTGTTGAGGTACACACACTCGAACTGGATGGGCGAGCCTTGGACGCGCATGGGCTTGACCAAGCGACTGGGCAGTTTGGTGAGGCCGGCGCGCTCGAACTCGTCTACGCCATGGGGCACTTCTTCGGCCGAGATGTTGACCGCTTCACGCAGCGCGTAGGTGGCCATGTTCCAGACAAATTCGCCGGTTTGTTCTGCGTTGCGCACCGAGTCCTTGCGTTCGCCCTGGGTGGTCTGGTTGGCGCTGAACATGACGATGGGTGGATCAAAGGTCACGTTTTGAAATTGGCTGTAAGGGGCCAGGTTGTGGCGGCCTTGAGCGTCGACAGTAGAGATCCAGCCGATCGGTCGTGGGATCACGCAGGACTTGAAAGGGTCATGGGGTAAGCCGTGAGGGGTGACGCCGGGTTCGTAGTACATGGTTCAGCGCCCGATACTCAGCTGCACAAAGCCTTGATGTCATCGGGCACCACAATCGCTTTGATGCGGTCCGGGTCTTCGGGGTGCTTGATGCAAAAAGCGCGCACCTCGGTGCCCTCGCACAGCACGGTGTCACCCCGCATCACGACGTGTTTGTGCACGAACACTTTGTCGCGCCATTCCTGAACGCTGGTGTGCACCTGGAGGGTTTCGCCGTAGGTGGCGGTGCGGATGAATTTGGTGTTGATCTCCAAGAGGGGCGTGCCGATGATGCCGCGCGTCTTGACCAGTTCGCGCCAAGGCAAGATGCCGCACTTCATGAAGAAGTTGAGCGACGAGGCGTCCATCCACTTGGAAAAATTCGGGAAGAACACGATGCCTGCCGGGTCGCAGTCACCGAACATCACTTGCACTTCGTAAACAACGGTTTTGCTCATTTTTTTCTTTCAACGTGGGGCCATGCGCAAGGCGCCATCGAGGCGGATGACTTCGCCGTTCAGGTGGTCGTTGTGCACGATGTGGCAGGCCAGTTCGGCAAATTCGCTGGGCTTGCCCAGACGGGCCGGGAAGGGGATGCTGGCCGCCAAAGATTGCTGCACCGGCTCGGGCAAGCTGGCCAGCAAAGGCGTCTTGAACAGGCCTGGCGCAATGGTGCACACGCGGATGCCGTGCTGTGCCAAGTCGCGTGCCATGGGCAGGGTCATGCCCACCACACCGGCTTTGGAGGCGCTGTAGGCCTGCTGGCCCACTTGCCCGTCAAAGGCCGCGACCGAGGCGGTGAACACCATCACGCCACGCGCACCGTCTTCCATGGGGTCCAGCTTGGCGCAGGCCTCGGCAAACAAACGGGCCGCGTTGTAGGTGCCGATCAAGTTGACGTGGATCACCTTGGCAAAATCGTCGAGCGGCGCGGCTTTGCCGTCCTTGCCGACCACGCGCTTGGCGGTGCCGATGCCGGCGATCTGCATCAGGATGCGGGCGGGGCCGTGGGCTGCGGCGGCGGTTGCGATGGCCTGGGCCATGCTGTCTGAGTCAGATACGTTGCAGTGCACGGCCACACCGCCAATGTCGCTTGCCACGCGCTCGGCGTTGGCCATGTTCAGGTCCAGCACCGCGACCTTGGCGCCCAAACGGGCCAGTTCGCGGGCCGTGGCCTCGCCCAAACCAGAGCCACCGCCGGTGACCAGTGCTGCTTGTCCTTGGATGTTCATGTCAGTGCCTCTTCAAATGCCTTCAGGGTTTTCAATCAACAAGGCAATGCCTTGCCCGCCGCCCACACAGGCGCTGGAGACGCCGTAACGCAAGCCCGAGCGCTGCAGTTCACGCGCCAGTGTGATGGTCAGGCGCACGCCGGTGGCGGCCAGGGGATGGCCCAGCGCAATCGCACCGCCGTTGACGTTGAGCTTGGCCACATCCAGACCCAGCTCTTTGGCCACGGCCAGGGTTTGCGCGCCTTGCGCTTCGTTGATCTCAAAGCGGCCAATGTCCGACAGCTTCAGGCCGGTGCGCTCCAGCAGCAAGCGGATGGCCGGGGCAGGGCCGATGCCCATGATCTCGGGCGGCACGCCCACAGCCGCAGCGGCGACCACGCGCGCGATGGGTTTTTTGCCGTGGGCTTTGGCATAGGTTCCGGAGGTCACCACACAAGCGGCTGCCGCATCGACCAGGGCCGAGCTGTTGCCACCGGTTTGCACGCCGCCTTCATACACCGGTTTGAGCTTTCCCAGCACCTCAGGGGGGGAAATGCGGGCATGGGTGTCGGCCGTGACTTCGGTCACTTTGCCTTGGAGCTTGATGCCTCGGGGCTTGTAGCCGTCGAGCTCGAATTTTTCAGTGACCACCGGCACGATCTCGCCTGCATGAAAACCAGCGGCCTGCGCCGCCACGGCCTTGGCGAACGAGTCGGACGCGAACTGGTCCACTTCTTCGCGGGTGATGCTGTATTTTTTGGCCAGGTTCTCGGCCGTCTGGATCATGTTGATGCCCGCGGCCGGGTCTTTCAGGGCTTCCCACATGAAGTCCTTGAAGCCCACCGGTGCGCCCAGCTTGAAGCCGGTGCGGTGGTCAAAGGCGGCGATCGGGTTGCGCGTCATGCTCTCGGTACCGACCACCAGCGCGGCCTCGCACACGCCCGCTTCAATCTGCTCCCCGGCCTGGCGAAACAGCTCAAAGCCGGTGCCACAAATGCGCTGCACCATGATGGCAGGCACCTCCTGCGGGACGCCTGCGTACAGGCCGATGTGGCGCGGCAGCACAAATTGGTCGAAGTCGCCGGGGGCCATGTTGCCGGTGATGACCGAGCCGATTTCGGTGGGGGCGATGCCTGCGCGCTTCAATGCTTCGCGTGCGGCCTTGATGCCCAGGTCGGTGGGCGAGATGTGGCCCAAAGCGCCGCAGTAATCGACCATGGGCGTGCGCACGCCCTCGTGCATCCACACATCGGCAAACGCGTTGAAAAATCCTTTGGAGCTCATGGTTTTCTTTCTGTGTTGTGCAGGAGCCCAACCCGAGGGCGATGGCCTTTGGAACTTCAGCCGGCCCATCGCCCACGCGGTGGGCTCCTACAGGGGGGTCATTGGGGTTGGACGATGTTCGGCAAATCACCTTCGTGCAAAGCGGCCACCAAGTCAGCCCGGTGCGCCAGCACAGAGCGCTGGTTGATCGAGCCCTTGTCGGTGATTTCGCCTTTGTCGATGGTGGGGGGCTCACTCAACAAGCAAAGCCGGGCGATGCGGTTGGCGCTGCCGGTGGCGGTTTGGGCCAGTTCGTTCACGATGGCCTGGAATTTCGACAGCACCTCTGGCGTGGCCAAGACCTCTGCCAAAGAGGCTTCGGCGGGCAAACGGCACAGACTGCGCACGGCAGGCGTCGGGAAAATCATGGCGCCCACTTCGGTGAGGTTGATGCCGGTCAGAACCGCGTCTTGGATGTAGGGCGCACCCAAGGAAATGATCTTGGCCCGCAAGGGGCCCACACTCACAAAAGTGCCCGTGGCCAGTTTGAAGTCTTCGGCAATCCGGCCGTCAAATTTGAGGCCCAAATGCGGGTTGGTCTCGTCAATCCACTGGACGGCGTCGCCGGTTTTGAAAAAGCCTTCTTCGTCAAACGCCTCTGCCGTATCTTTGGGGGCTCGCCAATAGCCTGGGGTGACGTTGGGGCCCCGGTAGCGCACCTCGGTTTTGCCATCCGTGTCCACCAGTTTCAGCGCCATGCCCGGGGTGGGCACGCCCAAGTCGCCCGCCTTGACGTTGGGGTTGGTCACAAAAATGCCAAAGGGCCCGGATTCGGTCATGCCCAAGCCGGTGGTCATGACGATGCGCTCGCCGACTTCGCGCTCTTGCGATTCGTAGAGGCTGTCCCAAATCGGTTGGGCCAGTGCTGCGCCTGCGTAAAAGAACATCTGCACCCGCGACAGCAATGTTTTGCGCAGTGCATCGTCGGTTTTCATCGCATTGGCGATCGCATCAAAACCGGTGGGGACGTTGAAATACACCGTGGGGGCGATTTCGCGCAAGTTGCGCAGGGTTTCATGGATGAGGGCAGGCGTGGGTTTGCCGTCGTCGATGTACAAAGTGCCGCCGTGGAACACCGTCATGCCAAAGTTGTGGTTGCCGCCAAAAGTGTGGTTCCAAGGCAGCCAATCGACCAAGACCAATTCTTGTTCGGCCAGCACGGGCATGGACTGGGCCATCTGCCTTTGGTTGGAGCACCACAGGCGTTGTGTGTTGATCACGGCTTTGGGCAGTTTGGTGGAGCCGCTGGTGAACAGGAATTTGACAATCGTGTCGGGTCCGGTGGCCGCGATCGCGGCGTCCACTTGGCCAGTCGCCGGGGTGGCACACAGGCTGTCAAAGTGGGTGACCTCTCGGCCCTCCACACCGTCCTGGGCCATCACCACTTCCATGTCCGGGCTCACAGTGGCGGCAATGGCTTTGGCGTAGCGAGCGTCCGAGGCAAACACCATGCCCGGTGTGACGGTGCGCAGCACATGCTTGAGCTTGTCATAGTCCACGCTGACCAAAGAATAAGGCGGGGAGGTGGGCACAAAAGGCACACCGGCCACCATGCAGCCCAGGGCCAGCAAGGCGTGTTCCAGGCTGTTTTCGCTCAAGATCACCACGGGCCGCTCGGCGCTCAAGCCCCGATCGATCAGGCCTTGCGCAATGTTGCGCGCGGTGCTCCAGGCCTGGGCGTATGTCAGGTGTTGCCAGTCGCCCAAAGAGCCATCGGCTTGTTTGATCCGCCGCGCCATGAAGCTGTGTGCAGGCTTGACTTGGGCCCAGTGCTGCAGGCGGTCGGTCAGGCGGTCCGGGTAGTCTTGCAAGGCTTGATCGGCCTGCACATAACGTGTCCCGGGAGGGCCATCCTGGATGGTGACGCGGGTCACGCCGAATTTCAGGGGTCGGAATTTGATGTCGCTCATGGGGTTCAATGCCTCAGGGGGAGCCGATGGTCAGCTTTTTTGAACTTTGGCGGCTTTGCCGTCCAGGAAGGCGCGCACGCGGGCTTTGGCCTCGGGGGCGGCTTGGGCGATCGAGGCCATCAGGGCTTCGGTGAACAGCCCGTGGTCTGCCGGTTGTTCCGCAATGCGGGGCAGGGCGTGGGTGAGTGCGAAATTCGTCAGCGGGGCATTGGTGGCTATGCGCGTGGCCAACTCCATGGCTTTGGCCAAAGCGCCTCCGGTGGGGACCAAGTACTGCGACAGCCCGATGCGTTCACCGTCTTGGGCGTTGTAAACACGGCCGGTCAACATCATGTCGGTCATGCGGGCCGCACCGATCAATTTGGGGATGCGCACCGAACCGCCCCCTCCCACGAAGATGCCGCGCGTGCCTTCGGGCAAGGCAAAAAAAGTGCTCTCGTCGGCCACGCGGATGTGGCTGGCGCTGGCCAACTCCAGGCCGCCACCCACCACCGCGCCGTGCAGCGCAGCCACCACGGGCACCGGACCTTGTTCCACCGCGTTCAGGGCGACGTGCCAGCTGCGGGAATGGTGGATGCCTTCACCCGCATCGCGCTCCTTGAGCTCCGACAAGTCAAGCCCGGCGCAAAAGTGATCGCCTTCGCCATGGATGACCGCAGCCCGGGCTTGCACAGGCAAGTTCTGAAACACATCACGCAGGCCTTCGATGAGGCCGTCGTTCAGGGCGTTGCGTTTGGCAGGACGGCACAAACGCACGATGGCCACGGCCCCTTGCATCTCCAGCGACACGCCATGGGCGGCCGCGCGTTCAAGGATGGGGTCTGGGGTGAGGGTCATTCACAGCTCCTGATGGGGTCTTGGCTAGCTTGCCAATAAAGTTATTCTTGATAATCATATTGTCCCCATCTGGCGCTGAATGAATCTAAGTGATTACCCTGATTTGGGCGTCCAGGCGGTGAATTTCACGGCAGCCGCCGTGAAAAGGCCATAGACCACCATGGTGATGGCGATCAAGGTGTAAAAGTCCTGCGCTGTGCCACCGTGCTGGGCCAACCCAAAACCAGCACCGGCGACCAGCACCAGTCTGACCGTGCCCGCCAGCACCGGCCCGATGACTTGGCCTGCCCCCTGGGAGGCAAAGTACAAGGTCAAGCCCAGCCCAAAGAATGCAAAAGCCGGTCCGGCGGTGACCAGGTATTGCCTTGCAAAGACCAGCACGGCCTCGTCTTGGGTGAACATGCCGGCCCACACATCGGGGGCCAGCGTGACCACCGCACCGATCAGCCCCAAATTGCCCGCCGACACCCAGCCAGCCGTCCAGGCCACGCGTCGGGCCCGGCCGACTTGGCCTGCGCCCATGGCCATGCCCACCATCGGGACCGCGGCCACGCCAATGCCAAAGGCAATCGGAATCAAAAGGAATTCAAGCCTTTGACCAATGCCGTAGCCCGCCAGAGCTTCGGTGCCTTGCTGCGCCAGCAGGCCCGTGAAAATCAAAATCGCCAGCACCGATTGCACGGGGGAGAGACATGCCATGGCGCCGACCTTCAAGATGTCGGCGAACATCGATTTTTCGAGCGCGAATGTCGCCACCTGGAGCTTCAAGCGACCCTGGCCTTGGAGCAGGTAAGCCCCCAAATAGGCCACGCCAGCAGCTGTGGCCAGCAGCTGTCCCCAAGCCACACCCACCATCCCCAGGGACGGTATGGGGCCTGCACCCAGGCCCAGCAGACCACTCAGGAGGATCTGCAAAAGAGCCGTCACCATCAGGGTGAGGGAGGGGGTCTTCATGTTGCCCGTGCCGCGCAGGATGGAGGCCAGGGTGTTCAAAAGCCAAACCAGAGCGGCCCCGGAGAAAACCACTTGGCCATAAGCCGTGGCCTCGTGCAGCACTGCATCGCGTCCACCCAGCAAGGCATACAAGGCAGGCCCCGCCCAGACAAACAGCAGGCTGTACACCAGTCCCGCCGACAAGCCAATCACCAGGGCATGTTGCATCAAGGTGTGGGCACGCCCCACATCCTTCGCACCCAGGGCTCGGCTGATCGCGGCCGACACCCCGCCGCCCATGGCGCCGGCGGACATCATTTGTGTGAGCATGGCAAATGGGAAAACCAGGGCCAAGGCGGCCAATGGGGCGGTGCCCATTTGGCCCACGTAGTAAATCTCAGCCACACCCACCAGCACCGACATGGCCATGGCCAGCACATTGGGGGCTGCCAAGCGCAGCAAAGTGGGCAAGGTGGGCGCCGTCAGCAATCGCTGCAAGTCTGTCGAGGGCGTGTTCATGTGTGGGTCTGACCTCACTCATCGGCGCGCGCGCGCTGCACCATCGGCCACTGAAGCAGCTCGGCCAAGCGGCAAACCACCCAATGGGCTTCTTCGGGGGAGACCACGGCCGGCCCGGTCAGCAAACCCGCCTCGCATTGCGCCAGCACCAATTCTTCGGTGATGCCCAGCGTGAACTGCAAGTTGGCCGCTTTTTCGGTCAGCAGATTGGCCAAGTCTTCGCAGAGTTCGTAGCGCGCAGCCAGCGCGCGCAGACCCAGCGTGGGTTTGATTTTTCCGGGCGGCAGGTACAGCGCCATGAAAGAAGCAGGGATGTCAATTTGAAATTCGTCGGACATGGCAAGGCGCAGGTGCAAGGGGTGAATTAACGCACAGACGACCCGGCCTGGGTCTTTTTTAATCAAAACCGGCTTGGCTTCATGGGTCAATCGGTCGTTTTCATGACCAGGCCAGGACCGGCGTTTTTTTCATTGAAAGGACATTTTCATGCGACATTTTTCTATCCATGCCTTGGCTTTTGGAGTCTTGGCGGTGTGTGCCACCCAGGTCTTGTCGCAAAACACGAGCGGCCCCAAAACGCGCGAACAAGTGCGCATCGAACTCATGGAGGCCATTCGCACAGGCAATCTCCCGGCCAACGATGAGTCGGGTCGCATGCTCAACGAGGTCAACCCTTCTGCCTATCCCCCCAAACCGGTGGAGCCTTGTAAAACACGGGAGCAGGTGCGGGCTGAACTGGCCGAAGCACGGCGCACGGGCAATATGCCCGCCAACGATGAGAGTGGTTGCATGCTCAATGAGGTCAACCCTTCAGCCTACCCGCCCAAGCCCGCGGTGGCCTGCAAAACACGTGAGCAAGTGCGGGCTGAGTTGGAAGATGCGCGCCGCACCGGCAACATCCCCGCCAGTGACGACAGCGGTTGCATGCTCAGAGACATGTACCCGGACCTGTATCCCAAAAAATGAGAGGGGGTGGGTGGAGGCTGCGGCCTAGACCAGCAGCTGCCACCCCAAACCCAGGGCCGTGCAAAGGCCCAGCAGCTTGAACACGCTCCACTCTTTTTTGATCAGCAGCCAGGTGGCCAGCACCGTGAGGGCCACAGCCGCCAAATCGGGCAGATGGTGCCAGCCGCCGGGCAGCCAGGTCTGGCGGGCGAACACACCAGCCAGGTGCAAGATCACGCCCACCACGGCGGCCATGATGCCTTGCAGGGGCCCTGTCAGCGCAGGCATCTGGCGTGTGGACTCGACCAGTGGACCGCCCGCCAAAATGAACACGAAGGAGGGCAAGAACGTGAACCAGGTCGCCACGCAGGCCGCCACAATGCCACCCAGCCAGGGGTGGCCAAAAAGTGCTTGGCTGTGACCGCCCAGAAACCCCACAAACGCGACCACCATGATCAAAGGCCCCGGCGTGGTTTCGCCCAAGGCCAGGCCATCCATCATTTGTGAAGCCGTGAGCCAGCCGTACTGCATGACGGCCGCCTGCGTGACAAAAGGCAGCACCGCATAAGCCCCACCAAAAGTCAACAAAGCGGCTTGGGTGAAGAAGCCACCCATCTGTGTGAGGGTGTGCCCCCAACCGAACAACAAAACGATCAGGCCCAGACCCACCCCCCAGATGCCCAGCCCCATCAACACGGCACGCACCAGTCGCTGCTGGCTGAAGTGCGTGTGTGGGGGGGCGGGTGTGTCGTCATCCAGCCAGGCCCGTTCATTGCCACCAGGCCCACCGGGCTTGGCAGGCTGGATGTCTGGCGGCGCTGTACCGGTCAGGGCGGTGGTGCCCGTGGGCTGGCGCAGAGATGGACGCGACATGTAAAACCCTGTGGCAGCGGCAGCGGCAATGATCAGGGGAAATGGCAAGTCCCACAGCATGCCGAGCAAGGACAGGGCGGCCAAGCACCACAACCACCTCTCCTTCAAGGTGCGCAGGGCCAATCGGTGCACCGCATGCAGCACCAGCGCGGTCACCGCTGGCTTCAGGCCCCAAAGCACCGCTTGCCCCCAGGGGTGGTTGCCCCAAGCGGTGTAGGCCCAGCTCAGCACAATCAAGAGCAGCAAAGACGGCAAAACAAACAAAGCCCCGGCCACAATGCCCCCGCGGGTGCCATGCATCAACCAACCGGTGTAAGTGGCCAATTGCTGTGCCTCCGGGCCAGGCAAGAGCATGCAGTAGTGCAAGGCGTGCAGAAAACGTTTTTCAGAAATCCAGCGCCGACGCACCACCAACTCTTCATGCATCAGGGCGATTTGGGCGGCAGGGCCGCCAAAGCTCATGCAGCCCAACCACAGCCAGAACCGGGTGGCTTGGCCCCAGCTCACCCCATGGGCGTCTGTCTGTTCCGAGGCAGGCCCGACAGAGCTCATGCCAGATCGAATGCCTCAGAAAATGCCTGGACAAAAGCGGGCGTGCCGCTCAAGGTCAGGCTCAAGGCCATGCATTGGTGTGCCTGCGGTTCGGGCAGCAAAGTCAAACGGTTTTCGCTGGGCACAAACCGGGGTTGAACGACTTGAGACCGTGCGCCTTCCTGCACCAGCGTGACTTGCAGGTCAAAGTCCCAATTGGCCCCATGCTCCAAAGGCCCGGGCCCATGCTCGTCAAATTGATGCGCCCAAACCAGCACTTTGACCACTTCCTGCAGCAAGGCGGCATTGTGGGCGGGGGCCGGTTGGGCCAGCGCGTCCCAGCACACCACACCCTCGGCATCTTCACTGCGGTCGAAATCCAGCAACTGCAAACCCATGGAACGCTCCCCCTCTTTTGGGCTGATTGTCACCGACTGCAGTGAGGCAGGCCCCCGGGTGTTGTCGCCCATGCAGCCCTGCCGGGTGCTGCCGATGACTCTTGGGATACATTAAGGGTGAAATTCTTCCAAAAAACCCTAAGATAAGCCTTATTGAAGTTTTTTTGTATACATTGATAAGGTCCGCACCGGTTTCCAAGCTCGACAGATGGTCATGAACGCCACCCCACTCAGGCAACTGCCCAGCCCTTTGGCCGAAGCAGGCAGCACCCAAGCCGTCAAGGCGCAACAGCGCTTGCGCGAGTGGATCCTGGCTGGGCAATTGCCTGCCGGTTCGCGCATCACTGAACAGGCCTTGGTGGAGCGGCTGGGCATGTCACGCACGCCAATCCGTGCAGCCTTGTTGCGTCTGGGACAAGAGGGTCTTTTGTTGGCTTTGCCGCACGGCGGTTATGCGGTGCGGACCTTTTCCGAGCGAGAGGTGGCCGATGCCATTGAGCTTCGTGGCACCCTGGAAGGTTTGGCGGCGCGCCTGGCCGCCGAGCGCGGTGTGAGCCCGAATTTGCTGGACAGCGCTGGCGCATGCCTGGACCACATTGACCTGCTTTTGCAGCCCGCCAGCCTGAACGATCAGGCTTTCTCGGACTATGTGTGCCAGAACGCCGTCTTTCACCAACTTTTGGTGGAGATGGCCGACAGCACGGTGCTGGCGCGGGAGATCGAGCGCGCTTGCAGCTGGCCCTTTGCATCCCCCTCGGGTTTTGTGGGGGTGCAGGCCAACCAAGCGGGTGTCCGAGACACTTTGGTGGTGGCTCAGCACCAACACCGCCAAGTGCTTCAGGCCATTGCCCAGCGTGAGGGGGGACGGGCCGAAGCCTTGATGCGAGAACACGCCCGCATCGCCCGCCAGCACCTGAGTCTGGCCCTTCAAAATCCACAGCCGGTGTCCACGCCCGGTGTTCAACTCATTCGCCAAAAGGGGTAAACATGTTCATCAAAAACACTTGGTATGTCGCCTGCACCGAGGCCGAACTCGATGGTCTGGGTGTGAAGCCTTTGGGGCGCACCATTTGCAACGAAAAAATGGTGTTTTTCAAAGGCCCGGATGGCCGTGTTGCAGCGGTGGAAGATTTTTGCCCGCACCGTGGCGCACCTTTGTCGCTGGGCAAAGTCTGCGACGGCAAGCTGGTCTGTGGTTACCACGGCCTGGAGATGGGCTGCGAAGGCAAAACCGTGCACATGCCCGGTCAGCGCGTGCGCGGTTTCCCGGCCATCAAGGCCTATGCCGTGACCCAGCGCTATGGCTTTGTCTGGGTCTGGCCAGGCGACCAGACCCAGGTTGATGAATCGAAGATGCCGGTGTTCGAGTTTTTTGACAACCCGGCATGGGCTTATGGCGGCGGGCTGTACCACGTCAAGGCCGATTACCGCCTGATGGTCGACAACCTGATGGACTTGACGCACGAGACCTATGTGCACGCCAACAGCATTGGCCAGCCCGAGATCGACGAGACGCCTTGCACCACCACGGTGGAGGGCGACCAGGTCATCCTGCAGCGCCACATGCAAGGCATTCAAGCCCCGCCGTTTTGGCAAATGGCGATGAGCGCCAACGGGCTGGACCCGCAGGCCAAGGTGGACCGCTGGCAAATTTGCCGCTTCACGCCACCCACCCACATCATGATCGACGTGGGCGTGGCCCTGGCGGGCAAAGGCGGCTTTGACGCTGCGCCCGAGCACAAGGCCTACAGCGTGGTGGTGGATTTCATCACGCCCGAGACCGAAACCTCGCATTGGTACCACTGGGGCATGGCGCGCCAGTTCAAGCCGCACGATGCCGAGCTGACGGACAAAATCCGCGCCGGGCAGGGCGGCATCTTCAACGAAGACATGGAGATGCTGCAATTGCAACAAGCCAACATCAGCCAGTGGCCTGAGCGCAAACTGCTCATGCTCAACATCGATTCAGGCGGTGTACAGTCGCGCCGCATCATCGACCGCTTGCTGGCCGAAGAACACCACCAGAAAGTGAACGCATGAGCGCGACCGATTTCACCCAAACCCCCATTTCTGCGGATGGCAGCTTCGAAGTTCAATTGCAAAAAAGCGGCCAGACCCTGACGGTCAGCAAAGACCAGTCCATTTTGAAAGTGCTGCAAGACGCGGGTCACGACGTGCCGTTTTCTTGTTCCGAAGGCATTTGCGGCACTTGCCTGACGAAAGTGGTCGCGGGCACGCCCGACCACTGGGACATGTACCTCACCCCGGAAGAGCAGGCCAAGGGCGATGTGATCATGGTGTGTTGTTCCCGCAGCCAAACAGCACGCCTGGTGCTGGACTTGTGACCACCTGATGGGCATGGCGTCTGAAAGTTCGGGGCGATGACGGCCTTGCTGGACATCCTGGGCATCACCGTGCCCATTTATCTGGTGATTGCGCTGGGCTATGTCTGCACACGGCAGGGTTTGTTTGCCAAGGCTGACCTTCAGGTGCTGGGCAAATTCACCCTGAACTTGGCGCTGCCTGCACTCCTGTTCAATGCCTTGTCCCAACGCCGGGTGGAAGACATCCTGAACTACCACTACCTGCTGGCCAATGCCACAGGGTCCTTGATGGTGCTGGCTGCCGGGCTGTTTTGGGCGCGTCAAATCCAGGGCCGAAGCCTCAGCTACAGCAGCATGATGGCCATGGGCATGTCTTGCCCCAACAGCGGTTTTGTGGGTTACCCCATCATCTTGTTGTCGTTGGGGCCGGTGGCGGGGGTGGCCCTGGCGCTCAACATGGTGGTGGAAAACCTGCTGCTCATCCCTTTGCTGCTGGCCATTGCCGACTCCGAAGGCGCAGCCCCCGGGCGCTGGAAAACCGTATTGCGCCAAACCCTGCAAAACTTGCTGAAAAACCCCATGATCATCGGCATCGTGTTGGGGTTCCTGTTCGCCTTGTTCGGGCTGAGTTTGCCGGCACCTTTGGGGCACACCATCGACTTGTTTGCGCAAGCCAGTGCCGTGTTGTCCCTGTTTGTGATTGGGGGTTCTTTGGTCGCCTTGCAGGCCAAAGGGCTGCAGTCGACGGTGTTGCCAATCGCTGTGGGCAAGTTGGTGTTGCACCCCTTGGCCATTTGGTGCGTCACCCTGTGGTGGGTGCCCATCGATGATCCCGCACTGCGCGCAGCGGCCGTGCTCACGGGCGCCATGCCGATGCTGGGCATCTTCACCATCCTCAGCCAACGCCATGGGCACGGCACGGTCAGTGCAGCGGCCCTGCTGGTGACCACGGTGCTGTCTTTCTTCAGCCTCAGTGCCTTGCTGTGGGTCTTGCAGTTGCAGCCTGTTTGAGCACTTTGGGGGTCGGGTTGGGGCGCGTCAACTGCCTTGCGGGTTCATGGCGGGCTGAGCCATTGCACGCCCAGCTCGGTCAGCAAAGCCAAGGCGGCTTGTTGCGTCAAGGTGCTGGGGCGTTGCGCGCTGGTGGCCGTGGTCAGCTGGATGTGCAGGGCCGGTTGTTTCAAGGGGCGCACTGAAAACGCCGAAGGCCGCACCGAGCGCATGACGGCATTGCGCGGCAGGATGGCATGACCCGCGCCGTCGGCCACCAAGTCCAGGATGGCGCTCACGCCATCGATCTCCAGTGCAATCTGGGGGCGGCAACCGATGGCCGCCATTTCGGATTCCACATGCATGCGGATGGCGTTGGGCCGGGTGGGGATGACCAGCGGCAAATGGGCCACGTCTTTCAGGGCGATGGGCGGCGGTGGCGGGTCTTCCTGCAGTCCCGGTGGTCGCGCTTGCACCAGCAGCAATTCTTCTTGCACCAGCGGGGTGTGCTCGATGCCCGCCACCAGGCTGGGGTTGTAGAGCACCGCGATGTCCAGGCGGCCGTTTTGCAGGTTTTCCTGCATGGCGCTCGACAGGCCTTCGCTGATGGACAGTTGCGCTTCGGGCATGCGCTGGCGAAAAGCCCGGGTCAGTGGCACGGTGAGCACCCGCGCCACGCTGGGTGGCAGGCCCAAAGCCACGCGCCCCGTCAGACCCGTCCGTACCCGGCCCAGTTCTTCCCGCGCTCGCTCCACTTGGTGCAGGATGCCCCGACCGTGCTCCAAAAGCAGCAACCCGGCTTGGGTGGGGGTGGCGCCGCGCCCGTTGCGCACCAGCAGGTTTTGCCGCAGCTCGACTTCGAGCAAGCGCACCTGTCGGCTGAGCGCTGGTTGGGCGGTGTTCAGAGCCTGTGCGGCGCGGGTGAAGCTGCCCAGTTCGGCCACGCGCACAAAGTATTCAAGCTGTTTGAGGTCCATGGGGTCAATAGGGCTTTCGATTGGTTTGATTTTGTCATACCCAAACATTGGTTATGCCAATTTGCTCTAGCTGGTAGATGTGCAGGGTGCTGGGCGTTCGCGGGCTGAGCCTGCACAATCTGTGCAACCCATTTGCCCCTTCAGGATTGCCCATGAGCCAAACCAAACCCTTGATCATCGATGTGCACGGTCACTACACCACCGCCCCCAAGGCGCTGGAAGATTGGCGTAACCGCCAGATTGCCGGCATCAAGGACCCTGCCGCCATGCCCAAAGTGTCCGAGCTGAAAATCAGCGACGACGAGTTGCGTGAAAGCATCGAGCTCAACCAACTGGCCAAGATGAAAGAGCGCGGCTCGGACATCACCATCTTCAGCCCCCGCGCCAGCTTCATGGCCCACCACATTGGCGACTTCAACGTTTCGTCCACCTGGGCGGCGATTTGCAACGAACTCTGCTACCGCGTGAGTCAGTTGTTCCCGGATCACTTCGTGCCTGCGGCCATGCTGCCCCAGTCGCCCGGTGTGGACCCGGCCACCTGCATCCCCGAGCTGGTCAAGTGCGTGGAGCAATACGGCAACGTGGGCATCAACCTGAACCCCGACCCCTCGGGCGGCCACTGGACTTCGCCCCCTTTGAGCGACAAGGCCTGGTACCCCATTTACGAAAAAATGGTCGAGTACGACATTCCCGCGATGATCCATGTGAGCACCAGCTGCAACAGCTGCTTTCACACCACCGGCGCGCACTACCTGAACGCAGACACCACCGCCTTCATGCAGTGCCTGACTTCAGACCTGTTCAAAGACTTCCCGACATTGAAGTTCTTGATCCCGCACGGCGGCGGCGCGGTGCCTTACCACTGGGGCCGTTTCCGCGGCTTGGCGCAAGAGCTCAAAAAGCCCTTGCTCTCTGAGCACCTGCTCAACAACATCTTCTTTGACACCTGCGTGTACCACCAGCCGGGCATCGACCTGCTGACCAAGGTGATTCCGGTCAAGAACATCTTGTTCGCGTCCGAGATGATCGGCGCGGTGCGCGGCATCGACCCCGAAACCGGCCACTACTTTGACGACACCAAGCGCTATGTGCAAGCCACGGCCAACCTGAACGACGAAGAGCGTTACATGGTGTACGAAGGCAATGCGCGCCGTGTGTTCAAGCGCTTGGACGACCAGCTGACGGCCAAAGGCCTGTAATTCACTTCAAGAAATTCAGGAGAAAACCATGTACGAACTCGGCGTTGTTTACCGCAACATCACCCGCGCGGACCGCGCAGCTGCTGACGGCCTGGGCGCACTCGGCTCGGCCACGGTGCACGAGGCCATGGGCCGTGTCGGGCTCATGAAGCCCTACATGCGCCCCATCTACCCTGGTGCGCAAGTGTCTGGCACTGCCGTGACGGTGCTGCTGCACCCCGGTGACAACTGGATGATGCATGTGGTGGCCGAGCAGATTCAGCCCGGCGACATCGTGGTCGCGGCCATCACGGCCGATTGCACCGATGGCTACTTTGGTGACCTGCTGGCCACGTCCTTCCAGGCCCGAGGTGCCCGTGCTTTGGTCATCGACGCCGGTGTGCGCGATGTGAAAGAGCTGCAAAAAATGAACTTCCCGGTGTGGAGCAAAGCCATCAGCAGCAAGGGCTGCATCAAGGCCACCATTGGCTCGGTGAACATTCCGGTGGTGTGCGCGGGCATGATGGTTCACCCCGGCGATGTCATCGTGGCCGACGACGACGGCGTGGTGTGTGTGCCCCAAGCCCTGGCCGCCAAGACGCTGGCTGCCGCGCAAGCCCGCGAAGCCAACGAAGGTGAAAAACGGACCAAGCTCGCCTCAGGCGTGTTGGGTCTGGACATGTACAAGATGCGCGAGCCACTGGCGGCAGCAGGGCTGAGGTACATCGACTGACCAACAGCCAAGAGGATGCGCTCAGTTCGGGGCGTCAACCCTCCCAAGCTTCACATCCTGAGGAGAATCCATTGAACAAGAAACCCCTGTTTTTGATCACAGCCTCGGTGTTGGCGATCGTTGGCTTGTCGGCTTGCACCAGCGTGTCATTGCGCGGCGCTGGTTTTGTGCCCGCTTCAGACAATGTGCAAATCGTGCGTACGACGCATGGCATTCCGCATGTCACTGCGGCCAATATGGAAATGCTCGCGTATGGCATCGCCTACGCGCATGCGCAAGACAATGTGTGCCTGAGCGCCGACGTCTTGGCGACCGTGCGAGGACAGCGTTCGCAGCATTTTGGCGCGACAGCCACGGGTGTGCTTGGTGTTCGCACGCTGCCCAATGCGGCCATCGATGCCTTTGTGCAGGCGCACATGGACGACGCCAAACTCAAGGCGGCTTGGGATCAATCCAGCGACAACAACCGTGCGATGGCGCGCGGCTATGTGGCCGGTTTCAATCGCTTTTTGCAAGATCACGCGGGCAAACTGCCAGCCGAGTGCAATGGCAAGCCGTGGGTCACGCCGATGACGCTGTCGGACATTTACCGCGCCACAGAGGCCATTCAAGTGCAAGCGGGTGCAGGCGCCTTGGCCGATGCGATTGCTGCTGCAGCGCCTCCGGCGCGCACGGCCCAAGCTGCGCCATGGCCGAAAGCCTCAGACGACACATTGCAGGCCTATGCGCAAGGGGCGCGGGAACAATTGCGCGAGGCCGGCTTGCTGGACTCTCCTTTGGGTTCAAACGCTTGGGCTTTCGGCAAGCAAACCACGGCCAATGGGCGGGGCATGCTGATGGGCAATCCACACTACCCCTGGGTGGGCCCGAGCCGTTTTTATCAGATGCACCTGACGATTCCAGGGCAGTTCGATGTCATGGGCGCTGCCCTTGGGTGGACGGCGGCCGTTCAAATTGGTTTCAACAAAGACGTCGCTTGGTCACACACCGTATCCACCGGCAAGCGCTTCACGCTGCACGAACTGAGCTTGGCACCAGGCAAGCCGACGACTTATTTGATCGACGGCAAAGAGGAGGCCATGGTGGCCAAGAAGGTGATGGTCGGTGGGCGGGAGCAAACAATTTGGAGCAGCCGATTTGGTCCGGTGTTGGTGATGCCCCGCGCCGGTTTGAATTGGACCGCCGAACGAGCCTACGCGATTCAAGACGCCAATGCGGGCAGCGTGCGCTCGACGGACATGTACATCCTGTTTGCCAAAGCCCGCCATGTGGCTGACATGCGCAGCGCCATGAACTTGATGGGCACACCCTTCGTCAACACCATCGTTGCAGATCGTGCGGGCGACGTGATGTTTGCGGATGTCAGCGGCGTGCCCGATCTGGAGATGGCCGACTTGCAGCGTTGTGCCCCCAGCCGTCCGGCTGCAGCGCTGTTGAACGCTGCCAACTTGGTGGTGCTCAATGGCTCGCGCAGCGATTGCAACTGGAAGCGCGACAGCGCGTCGCCTGTGCCGGGCCTCATCGCGCCCACGCGCATGCCTGTGGTGGTACGCCAAGATTGGGTCCACAACAGCAATGACAGCTTTTTCTACACCCACCCCGAACACAAATGGGGCCCTGTCTCCATCATGGTGGGTGACGATGTTGTCCGCCGTCCGCGTACGCGTTCGGAACTGATTGAAATTCCAGAAATGCTCGGCAAAGGCAAGATCAGCCTGGCTGGCATGCAAGCGCAATTGTTCGAAAACCGCAATTTGGTAGCGCGCATGGTGCTTCCGGATTTGCTCGCGGCCTGTGCGCAGGCGCCGAATGCCGATGCCAAAGAGGGGTGTGCTGCGCTCAAGCTTTTCCACGATGCGGGCATGCGCAACAATGCCGATGCCAAAGGGGCTCCCCTGTTCCGTGAGTTTTGGCGTGCTGCCAGCCAGATCCCCAATGTGTACCGCGAGCCCTTTGACAAAGCGCGTGTCCTGGCCACCCCTGCTGGCTTGCGCATGGGTGATGGGCCCACCGCCACCCGTGTCTGGGACGCGTTGACCGCTGCAGTCAAAAAAATGCGCGATGCCGGCTTTGCATTGGACGCGCCTTTGGGGCAAGTGCAGCGCGCTGTTTTCACCCATGAAAACATCCCCCTGCATGGCGGCGATGAAATGGAAGGCGTGCTGAACAATGTGGGAGATCGCGCCCGACCCGGATTGAGCAAAGACGGGATTCGCATTGATTACGGCACCAGCTATGTCCAAACCGTGACGTTTGACGAGCGTGGTCCCGTTGCACAAGGCTTTTTGACCTATGGGCAGAGCACACAGGCGGGCTCGCCCCATCAAACGGATCAGTTGAGGATGTATGCCGACAAGCGTTGGCCTTCATTGCCTTACCACCCGGAAGACATCGAACGGCAACGCACCGGCCAAGCGTTGATTTTGCGTAAACCTTGACCGCATCGTCAGCTTGTGCGTTGGCATCGGCTGAAATTGATGGGGTCACCACATGTAATGAAGAAGGATGGAGATGAGCAAACCCACCACGGGTGATTTCACCAAAACTGCAGGCTGGATGGACTGGTACACCGGTCCCAGCCAGCCCAGGTTCAAACTTCCGGCAGGTGCAGTGGATGCGCACTGCCACGTGTTCGGCCCCGGGGCAGAATTTCCTTATGCACCCGAGCGCAAATACACGCCCTGCGACGCGTCCAAGCAGCAGCTGTTTGCATTGCGCGACCACCTGGGTTTTGCCCGCAATGTGATCGTGCAGGCCACTTGCCACGGCGCAGACAACCGCGCCATGGTGGATGCGTGCTTGAGCAGTGGGGGCAGGGCGCGCGGCGTGGCCACTGTCAAACGCAGCGTCACCGATGAAGAAATCCAGGCCATGCACGACGCGGGTGTGCGGGGTGTGCGCTTCAACTTCGTCAAGCGCTTGGTGGACTTCACGCCCAAGGACGAGCTGATGGAGATCGCGGGCCGCATTCAGAAATGGGGCTGGCACGTGGTCATCTACTTTGAAGCGGTGGACCTGCCCGAGCTGTGGGACTTTTTCACCGCGCTGCCCACCACCGTGGTGGTGGACCACATGGGTCGCCCCGATGTGTCCTTGCCGGTGGACGGCCCGCAGTTTGCGCTGTTTGAAAAGTTCATGCGCGAGCACACCAATGTGTGGAGCAAGGTCTCGTGTCCTGAGCGTTTGTCGGTGACGGGCCCCAAGGCCTTGAACGGCGAGCAAAACGCTTACCAAGACGTGATCCCGTTTGCCCAGCGCATCGTGCAGGCGTTTCCTGATCGCGTGCTGTGGGGCACCGACTGGCCTCACCCCAACCTGAAAGACCACATGCCCGACGACGGCCTGCTGGTGGATTTCATCCCGCACATCGCGCCGACTGCCGAGTTGCAACGCAAGCTGCTGGTGGACAACCCGATGCGTTTGTACTGGCCAGAAGAACAGAAAGGCTGAACATGGCATTGGACAAACCCTACAAAGACGTGCCTGGCACCATCATTTTTGATGCCGACCAGTCGCGCAAAGGCTACTGGCTCAACCAGTTTTGCATGTCGCTGATGAAGGCCGAAAACCGCGAGCGTTTCAAGGCCAATGAGCGCGCTTACCTGGACGAGTGGCAAATGACCGAAGAGCAAAAGCAGGCGGTGCTGGCGCGAGACCTCAACTGGTGCATGCGCACCGGCGGCAACATTTACTTCCTCGCCAAAATCGGTGCGACCGACGGCAAGAGCTTCCAGCAAATGGCGGGCTCGATGACGGGGATGACCGAAGAGGAATACCGCAACATGATGATCGCTGGCGGGCGCAGCATCGAGGGCAACCGCTACATCGGTGAAAACGGCAGCGCCCAAGCCCACAACCAGCCCCAAGGCGTAGCCGGTAAGAAAGCTTAATTGGGGTCAGATCCCAATTCTTTTGAGAGAACAAGACATGGCCAAAATCACCGCCTCCGTTTACACCTCGCATGTGCCTGCCATTGGCGCGGCCATGGACCTGGGCAAAACGCACGAAGACTACTGGAAGCCCGTTTTCGCGGGTTACGACTTCTCCAAGCAATGGATGAAGGACAACACACCCGACGTGATTTTTCTGGTGTTCAACGACCACGCCACGGCCTTCAGCTCTGACCTGATTCCGACATTTGCCATCGGTACGGCTGCCCAATACCAACCTGCTGACGAAGGATGGGGCCCACGCCCGGTGCCCGTGGTGAAAGGGCATCCAGAGTTGGCTTCTCACATCGCTCAGAGCGTGATCCAGCAAGACTTTGACCTCACCATCGTCAACAAGATGGACGTGGACCACGGCCTGACGGTGCCCTTGTCGCTGATGTGCGGCCCGCTGGACCCGGTCAAAGACGCCTGGCCTTGCCAGGTGATTCCGTTGGCGGTCAACGTGGTGCAGTACCCCGTGCCCAGCGGCCAGCGCTGCTTCAATTTGGGTCAGGCCATCCGCAAAGCGGTCGAAAGCTACGACGAAGACATCAACGTCCACATCTGGGGCACAGGCGGCATGAGCCACCAGTTGCAGGGCGCACGCGCTGGCCTGATCAACCGCGAGTGGGACAACGCCTGGCTGGACCAACTCATCCAGGACCCCGTGGCTTGTGCGCAGACACCCCACATCAACTATGTGCGGGAAGCGGGCAGCGAAGGCATCGAGCTGGTCATGTGGCTGATCGCCCGTGGCGCCATGAGCGACATCCAAGATGGCCAAGCCACAGGCCCCGCGCCCCAATTGCGTCACCGCTTCTACCATGTGCCTGCCAGCAACACGGCGGTGGGCCACGTCATTTTGGAAAACGTTTGAGAGGAACCCCCATGAGCAAAACCATCCAAGTCGCCCTGGCGGGCGCAGGTGCCTTCGGCATCAAGCACCTTGACGGCATTCAAAACATCGATGGCGTCAAAGTCGTCTCGCTGATCGGCCGCGAGTTTGCCAAAACCCAAGAAGTCGCCAACAAATACGGCATTGGCCACGTCACCACCGACTTGAACGAGTCGCTGGCTTTGAAAGAGGTCGATGCGGTGATTTTGTGCACCCCCACCCAGATGCACGCCAGCCAGACCCTCGCTTGCCTGAAGGCGGGCAAGCATGTGCAGGTCGAGATCCCGCTGTGCGACGTGTACAAGGAAGGCCAGGAAGTCCTGCGCGTGCAAAAAGAAACCGGCTTGGTGGCCATGGTGGGCCACACCCGGCGCTTCAACCCCAGCCATCAGTGGGTGCACCAAAAAATCAAGGCCGGTGAGTTCAACATCCAGCAGATGGATGTGCAAACCTACTTTTTCCGCCGCACCAACATGAACGCGCTGGGTCAGCCCCGCAGCTGGACCGACCACCTGCTCTGGCACCACGCGGCCCACACGGTGGACCTGTTCGCCTACCAGTGCGGCAGCCCCATCGTCAAAGCCAATGCGGTGCAAGGCCCGATTCACCCCGCTTTGGGCATCGCCATGGACATGAGCATCCAGCTGCAGGCTGCCAACGGGGCGATTTGCACACTCAGCCTGAGTTTCAACAACGATGGCCCGCTGGGCACGTACTTCCGCTACATCGGCGACACCGGCACCTACCTGGCCCGCTACGACGACTTGTTCACGGGCAAGGAAGAAAAGATCGACGTGTCGCAAGTGGCGGTGTCGATGAACGGCATTGAGCTGCAGGACCGTGAATTCTTTGCGGCCATTCGCGAAGGCCGTGAGCCCAATTCCAGCATTGCGCAGGTCTTGCCTTGCTACCAGGTCTTGCACGATCTGGAGCAGCAACTGGCCTGAGCATGGCCCTGTTGACGCCGTCCCAAGAACGCAGACACCTGCAACTGCTGGGGCTGGCGGGTTTTGCCAGCATGGCGTCGATGCGCATTTGCGATCCCATGCTGGTGGTGCTCGGTGAGGAGTTCCAGGTCAGCACCGGAGAAGCCTCGGCGGTGGTCTCGGCTTATGCCGTGGTGTACGGCATTGCGCAATTTCTGTATGGCCCTTTGGGCGACCGAGTGGGCAAGCTGCGTGTGGTGTCGCTGGCCGTTCTGGCTTGCGCCGTGTTCAGCGCCCTCACGGCTTTGTCCATCCATTTTCAAATGCTGGTCATTCTGCGTGGGTGCATGGGGGCCGCAGCGGCAGGCGTGATTCCCCTGGCCATGGCCTGGGTGGGTGACCAGGTGCCTTATGCGCGCCGTCAGGAAACCCTGGCCAAAATCATGAGTGCCACCGTGCTGGGCATGATGAGTGGCTTGTGGTTTGGCGGTTTCACTGCCGACACGCTCGGTTGGCGAGGCGCTTTTGCGGTGCTGTCGGGCCTTTTCGCCGTGGCCGCTGTTTTGCTGCTGCGCCAGTTGCGCGGCCAAGGTCTATCGAGGGCGGCGGACGCAACCGGCTTCTTGACGTCATTCCACACCACAGCACGCCTGTTGGCCATGCCCCGTGTGCGCTGGGTCTTGGCCGTCACTGCGATCGAAGGCGCTTTGGTGTTTGGCCCCATGGCCTTCATGCCCACCCATTTGCACGAACACTATGGCCTGAGTGTCGTGGCTGCGGGTTCGGTGATGATGCTCTATGGCGTGGGGGGCTTGCTTTACAGCCAGATGGCACGCCAATGGTTGGCCAGTTTGGGTGAACGGGGCCTGGCCAAAACCGGTGCGGGCTTGGTGGCTTTGGGCTTTCTTGTGTTGGCCTGGGGCATCGCCTCCTGGATGGGCATGCTGGCTTGCCTGCTGGCGGGTTTGGGTTTTTACATGCTGCACAACACCTTGCAAGTGCAAGCCACCCAGATGGCACCGGCAGCACGCGGTACGGCCGTGACCCTGTTTGCCAGTTCACTTTTTTTTGGCCAATCCATAGGCGTTTTGTTGATGGCGCAAAGCGTGGACAGGGGCGCGCTGGCCTCTGCTTTCAGCGCCGCAGCTGCAGGCGTCCTCGTGTTGGGGATGGTGGTGTTTCGTTTGGTGGGACGGCACTGAGCGGCTCACGCTGCAGGTTTGGGCGTCTTGACCCAGGGCCACAGCGCCCAAAGACCCAGCGCAGGGCCCGGGGCCAACAGCCACAGGGCCCAGCTGCCCCAAGTCTCCAGCGCCCAGCCCAGCAGCAAGATGCTGAGGACGGTGATCAAAAAGCCCACGCCGTTTTGCAGCACCAGCGCACTGCCCAGCCACTGGGCGGGTGCATGCTGCGAAGACATGGCTGAAAACTGCGGCGAATCGGCCACCACGCAGACGCCCCAAAACAGCAAAGCCCCCAGCTGCACCAGTGGCCAGCGCTCGGGAATCAAAGGGTAGAGCAGGCACATCAGGCCCGAGGCCGCCAAAGCGCTGGCCGCCACATGGGCGCTGCCCACCCGGCGGCTCCAGATGCCGCCCAGCACACAACCGAAAAAGCCGATGCCAATGACCGCAAAGCTGACCCAGGCGACTGTGCCAGCCAAGCCCTCGGGTGTGTCGGTCAAGGCGCGTGCAATCGGCAGGCTCAGCCAGGGCAACACGCTCCAAAAAGCGTAGAGCTCCCACATGTGGCCAAAGTAGCCCAGCGCCGAAGCCCGAAACCCCCGAACCGCCAAAATGGCGCGAAGCGCATGCGTGTTCAGCTTCAAGCCGGCGGGTACCGGCGCTGCCTGGCTGGGCATGGCCTGTGCCCGGCTTGGCTCGCCCAAGCAGCACACCACCACAGCCCCCAACACCGCCAGCCAGGATGAGGCCAGCAGCACCTCTTGCCACGGCCAGCTTTGCCCCCAGGCGCGCAAGGCATGCGGCATGGCCGTGCCCAAAGTCAGCATCCCGACCAACCAACCCAAAGCCGCTGCCGGTTTGCTGCCCACGCGCTGCACGATCATCTTCATGCCCAGCGGGTAAACGCCCGCCATGCAAACGCCCACCACAAATCGCAAAGCCCAGATGGCGCCCATGTCCGCTGTGCCCCAGACCACCGCGGCATTGGCCAAGGCCCCCAGCAGGCTGGACACCACAAACACCCGGGTGGCGGCAAACCGATCGGCCACACCGCCGAGTGCAAAACCCAGCGTGCCCGCAATGAAGCCCAGTTGCGTGGCGGCCAGCAACCAGCCAAATCCGGTTGCACTGAGTTGCAGGTGGGCGATCAGGCTGTCAGACACCCCGCTGGGGCTGAACCACAAGGTGGTGCCCAAGCACTGCGCCAACACAATCAAAGCCACTGGCCAGGATGTGGCAGGCGTGTTGTTTGGAAGGTGTGATGTGGGAGAGGTGGACATGCGCGCGATCATTCTGCCTCAGCCAGGGCGATAAGATGAGGGCCTGATTGGCCAGGACCTTCTCGCATGACAGACCGCTACGCCGTGATCGGCAACCCCATTGTGCAAAGTAAATCGCCCTTGATCCACAGCGCTTTTGCGCAGGTCACGGGGCAAGACATGGATTACAGCAAGTTGCTGGGCCCTTTGGGCGGCTTTGCAGCCACGGTGGACGCGTTTCGGGCCTCGGGCGGGCGCGGCATGAATGTGACCGCGCCCTTCAAGCTGGACGCTTTTGCCTATGCCACCGACCTGGCGCCCAGCGCGCAGATGGCTGGTGCAGTGAATGCAATGAAGTTCGAAGGCGACCGGGTTTTTGCCGAGAACTTTGACGGCGTGGGCCTGGTGCGCGATGTGGTGCACAACCTGGGCTGTCCGCTGCAAGGGCGGCGGGTGCTGATTTTGGGTGCGGGTGGCGCCACACGCGGGGCTTTGCTGCCGCTCCTGGCCGAGCAACCTGCCGAACTCGTGATCGTCAACCGCACCGTGGCCAAGGCGCAAGCGCTGGCGGCATTGGCGCACCAGCACCAAAGCGGCCAGGTGCCGGTGACGGGTTTGGCTTATGAATCGGTGCAAGGCAATTTCGATGTGGTGTTCAACGCCACCTCGTCCAGCCTCACGGCGGAGCTGCCGCCGCTGGCCGCCAGCGTGTTTGCCCCCGGCTGCCTGGCCTATGATTTGACGTACGGCAAAGGCCTCACGCCGTTTTTAAAGCTGGCCCAGCAAGCCGGCGTGACCCACCTGGCCGATGGTGTGGGCATGCTGGCCGAACAAGCCGCCGAGGCCTTTGCCTGGTGGCGGGGCGTGCGCCCCGATACGGCAGGGGTCATTGCGCAGCTGACGGTGCCTTTGAACTGATGCGTGTGAATGAAAGGATGAATCCATGAATCCATTGGCAATTTGTTTGTTGGCTGGCATCACTTGGGCCACCGTGCCCGCCTGGGCCTCGGGTGAGGGCACTTACAAAGCCGTTTGTGCCAGTTGCCACGGGCAGGCTTTCCCCAAAGCGCCGCAGTTGGGCAACAAAACACAATGGGCCCCGCTGATTCGTGAGGGCCAGGTCACCCTCACCGCACACGGCTATGTGGGGGTCAGAGGCATGCCTGCCAAAGGCGGTCAAGCCGACTTGACGCTGGAAGCCTTCGCCGAAGCCTTGAACCACATGGTCAACCTGTCTGGCGGCAACTGGAAAACCCCGGATGCCAAAACCTTGCAGGCCATGCAAGCCGAGGTGGCCAAGCGCCAAAAATCCAAAGCTTCCAAGGCAGGCGGCTAAAGCGCCGTCAACGCAGCTGACGCATCAGGCGCCTGGTCGCTGGGCCAGCAGCGTGACCAGCTCAGGCACCAACGCGTGCGGGTCGCCTTCTTCGCAAGCCGTCTGAAGCGTGTTTCGGATGGCCTCGGCCACCATGCGTTCGGCTTGGGTGTCGCTGGCCATCTGTTGGTAATAGCTCAGGTCCTTGAGCGCGTTGCTCATGGAAAACCGCAGGCCCGAGGTGTCGCCCGCCGTCAGCATGGGTTTCAGCCGGTCCAGCGCCGCACCCCAACCGCCGCCCTTGGACAGCACGTCCACCAAGGTGTGGGCGTCTACCCCGGCACGCTGGGCGCACGCAGCCGCTTCGGCCAGCAGGGTGACGGTGCCCAGCGAGACATAGTTGTGCAAGAGCTTCATGCGGTGGCCCGAGCCAATCGGGCCGGTGTGCACGATGTTTTCGGCAAAGCAGGCCAGGATGGGTTTGCACCGTTCAAACAAGGCCGCGTCGCCGCCCACCAGCAGGTTCAGTCGGCCCTCGGCGGCCTCTTTGGGGGTGCGCGTCATGGGCGAATCGAGAAACTGACCGCCTTGGGCCATGACCATCGCCGCGACTTTTTCGGTGGAGGCGGGCACGGCCGTGGAGCAGTCAATCACGATGGTCCCGGCCCGCATGCCCTTCAAAACGCCGTCCTCGCCCAACAGCACCGCCTCGACCTGGGGCGTGCCGGTCACGCACAGGATGATCACATCCGATTGCGCCGCCAAGGCCTGCGGCGTGCTGCAGGTGCGCGCGCCTGCGGCGATCAGGGCGTTCAAAGGCTGGTTGCCGGGGTGCTCCAGCACCGTCAGGTTTTGACCGTGCTTGAGCAAATTGCTGGCGATGCCATGGCCCATCATGCCGATGCCGATCATGCCGATTGTTGTCATGCCTGTTCCTGGCAGTTGCGAAGTGCCTGACTTTAGCCGTGGGGCCTCAGGATGCCAGTCTCGTGTTTGACTTTGCCCACCAGGCAAAAACCCAGTGGTTGGCCCATGCCACGGTGGCGCAGATCCAGGCTGTCCAGGCGGTGTGGCTGGGGTAATGTGCGCCGCGCAGTGTCTGTGCAGCCCCCAAGGCCAGGCCTGCAAGGACCACGGCTGCCAACAGTTTTTGGCCCCGGCCCCGGTCACCCGGATCAAGGGATGTCAGCCACGGCAGACTGAGGGCTAAAAACGCAAAAGCGCTGGAGGCATGGCCACCCGGAAAACAATGGCCGGAACCGCCATCGCTCACGCCCCATGTCCAGTGCGACACATAGCTGGCCACGCCGCCAAAAGCCTGCAGCTCCCAAGGGCAGCTGGTCAGGCTCCACCGCTTGAGGGCAGAGACCGCCAACAAGCTCACCGTGATGCCCACGACGACTTCAAGCCTTTGGATGCGTGCGACCTGTCGCCAAATGCCCCCGGGCCAAAACAGCATGGTCAAAAGGCAGGCATACATCAGCATCGCCAAGCGTTTGCCCCCATCGTGCATCACCGAAGCGAGCCACCCATGGTCGCGCAAGGCAAAGCCCTGCGTGTCGCCCAACCAGCCCATCACCCGCAAGTCCGCCCCGGAGGCATCCCAACTCAAGGTCAGGCACAACAAGACGACCCATGGCCACAGCTTGGTCAGCTTGGAGCGAAGCGGGCGTTCAGAGGCGGGAATGTGTGGGGGAGGGATGGCAGCGGCGTATTCGCCAAAGACTGAAAAGCGCATGCTCTGATTGGAATGCCTCCGGATTAAGTCTGCCTTAATTTGGCCAGGCCACACTGCCCGGCATGCACACCACACCTGCCACAATCCCGTCAGAACAGAGCGCCATGGGCACAGATGGGAAAAGAACAATGCGGGTACTGATTGTGGAAGACGATGCAGGTATTGCGACCGCCTTGGCCGCCACCCTCAAACGCAACGGTTATGCGGCGGACGTCACACCCACACTCAGCCTGGCTTCAGCGGCGCTGCGGGTCGAGCCATTTGACCTGGTGTTGCTGGATTTGGGTCTGCCCGACGGCGAGGGTCTGGACTGGCTGCGGCAGGTCCGACGCGAAGGCCATGCCATGCCTGTGCTGATCATGAGTGCCCGAGATGCCTTGCCTGACCGGGTGGCGGGCCTGGACGAAGGGGCCGACGATTACCTGGTCAAACCGTTCGAGCCCGAGGAGTTGTTGGCCCGCATGCGTGTGGCTTTGCGCCGCAGCGAAGGGCGCGCTTCACCCCTGCTGCGCCATGGTGATTTGTTGGTCGATCCGGCCGCCCACAGTGTTTTGCGCAACGGCGAACCGGTGGTGTTGAGGGCCAAGGAATTCGCTTTGTTGCTGGCGCTCTTGCGCGGCAGTGGCCAAGTGCTCACACGCCAGCGCTTGGAGCAAGCCATGTATGGCTTTGACGAGGTGTTGGACAGCAACGCGCTCGAAGTGCACATGCACCATCTGCGCCGCAAACTGGGTGAGGGACTGGTCAAGACGGTGCGCGGCGTGGGCTACTTTGTGCCTGCCCAGGACAGTCAGGGGGGGCACTGATGGAACAGCCTGTGGGGGTTGGCCGTGAGGCAGGTCCGGAGACAGCCCGGTCGTTCTGGCGTTACCTGTGGGCTTGGGCTTTTGGGGCGGTGCTGGCGCTGTGGATGTTGTTGGCGGGTTTGTCTTTTTCCACCGGTTACCACGAGGCCGATGAGATCGGCGATGGTTTGCTGGTCTCTGCGGCGCAGTTGCTCTTGAATCAGCCTTGGCCAAGTGCTCCTGATGCAGCAGGTGTTGATGCAGGGCTGCGTCAACAGACAGGGCCCGAGTCCTTGCCACAGGCCCTGAATGAACACCCCTCCATGGCTTACAGCCCAGAGTTTCATGTGCTGTTGTGGGTGGATGATCGTTTGGTCTGGGACTCGCATGGCGTGCATGCCCAGTTGCCCCAGCAACTGCCACTGGGCCACCAAACGCTGCGCTTGACCATGCAAGGCAGCACCCAGGAATGGCGGGTGTACGTGGCTCAATCGCGCCGGGGTGGCCCTCAAGCCTCCGGGGCCGATCCGGGCAATTTGCGCCGCGTCGTGGTGTTTCTGGATCCGGCAAGGCGCGAGGCGCTGGCCGATGACATTGCCGAACACATCGTTTTGCCAGCGCTGTTTTTTTTGCCATTGGCCGCCTGGATTTTGGCTTCGGCCATACGGCGTGGCTTGTTGCCCCTCAAGCGCTTGTCGGGCCAGATTTCAACGCTGGACATCGATGCGGGACAAATGCTGGTGCCTCAGCAGCCTTATCAAGAGTTGGGCGTGACCGTGCAGTCGATCAACCATTTGGTGCAGCGCCTGCAAGCGCAACTTGAGAGGGAGCGGCGTTTTGCGGCCGATGTGGCCCACGAGTTGCGTACCCCCCTGACGGCACTGGTCTTGCAAGCCCGATTGGCCAGCGACAGTCCCTTGGCGTCCGACAAAACCCAAGCGCTCAAGGCGGTCGAGCAGGGGGCCCGGCAAGCGGCTCGCATTTTGTCGCAGCTGCTGGATTTGGCACGCGCGCAAAGCCTCCAGGGCGAACTGAAGGACCCTGTCGATCTGTGCGCCCTGGCCCACAGTGTGGTGTCTGAGCATGCCGCTTTGGCCCACGAGTTGGGACAAGACATTGCGCTGGAGGTCCCCAAGCAAGCCTTGCTGGTGAAAGGTCAAGCGACCTTGCTGGCCCTGGCTTTGCGCAATTTGGTGGACAACGCTTTGCGCCACAACCCAGCCGGTACCTTTGTGGAGGTGCGTGTGGCCCAAGACAGAGCAGGCACTTTGCGCTTGTCGGTCAGCGACGATGGCAGCGAACGGGTCAGCGAGGCACCGTGTGGACCGGGCACTGCACCGGGCCTGGTCAGTGGGCCAGCAGGAGGGCTGGGTATTGGTTTGACTTTGGTCGAGCGCATCGCACAAAGCCAGGGTGCACAACTGCTGCGCGAGCCCGGTACTGGGCCATTTGGCAAGCGCTTTGTGTTGATTTGGCAGGCTTCTTCTTCGCTCGCTTGAGCGGCTTAATGTTGCGGTAAGTTTGGGTTTTCACAATGGTGGCTGTTGTGTCACTTTGTGTTGCCCATGAGCCTTTTTTCTGCTTCTGTTCTTGCCGATGCGCCTGCGGCGGCGCCCAAAGGGGACCGGGTCTGGCACCCTTTGACACTGGTCATGGTCTTGGCCCTGTGGCTCACAACCCTGGGTAATGTGCCTTTGTGGCGAGCCCTGTGGGCCTTGAACGATCACCATGACCTGCGCAGCATGCTGGGTTTGGCGGCTTTCGGTGTGATCGTGCTGATGGCCATGGCCGTGCTGGTGAGTGTTCTGGTCTGGCCACGCTGGCGCAAGCCGATGGGCGTGGTCTTGCTAATGGTGGCTGCGGCCAACAGCTACTTCATGGTCACCTATGGCGTTGTCATGGACCCCAGCATGATGGTCAACACCCTCCAGACCGATCTGCGCGAGGTGCGTGATTTGCTCTCCTGGTCCATGTTGATCGTCCTGGTTTGGGGCGTGGTGCTGCCGGGGGTGTGGTGGTGGCGACAGCCTGTCCAAAAGTGGCCTGCACTGCCACTGATGCTGCGACAGCTGGGTTTTGCTGCCTTGGCTTTGGTGCTGATGTTGGTCGTCATCTGGGCTTCATTCCAGGATTTGGCCTCGACCATGCGCAACCACAAATCCTTGCGCTACATGGTCAACCCTTTCAACACGGTCTATGCCGGCACGCGCATCGTGGCAGGGCAGGCCGCTCAGACGGGCCAGCCTTTGCAGCCCATTGGCGAAGATGCGCTGGTGGTGCGCACCGCCAGTGCAGCGAGCGCTGCACCCTTGATCGTGTTGGTGGTGGGAGAAACGGTACGGGCTGCGAATTTCGGCTTGGCAGGCTATGCGCGCGACACCACACCGCAACTGCGGCAGTTGCACGATGCAGGTGAGTTGTCCTATTTTTCCCAAGTGCGCTCTTGTGGCACGAACACCCAGGTGTCAGTGCCTTGCATGTTTTCTCATCTGGGGCGTGAAGCGTACGGGCAAAGCAAGCAGCCTTTTGAAAACTTGCTGGATGTGTTGCAACGCGCTGGCATGCGGGTGCTGTGGCTGGACAACCAGTCGGGTTGCAAAGGGGTGTGTGACCGGGTGGCCCATGCCAACACCCGCGAACTGAAGGACCCGGTCTTTTGCCCCCAAGGTGAGTGTTTCGACGAGATCATGCTGCACGTCTTGCCCGAGCGCCTGGCCGAGTTGGAGCGCGGCAACTTGTCTGGCCCGCCTGCGGCAGGCACCGTGGTCGTGCTGCACCAAATGGGCAACCACGGTCCGGCCTACTTCAAACGCACACCGGACAACATGAAGCCGTATCAGCCTGAATGTCGCAGCCAGGTGCTGCAAGACTGTCCTGCGCAGGACATCGTCAACGCTTACGACAATGCGGTGCGCTACACCGACCATTTTTTGGCGCAAACCGTGCGTTGGCTCAAAACCCAAAAACGTCCAACCGCGCTGTTGTATGTGTCTGACCACGGCGAGTCTTTGGGCGAAAAAGGCTTGTACCTGCATGGCATGCCCTACATGATGGCCCCGCCTGAGCAGACCCACGTGCCCATGGCGCTGTGGTTGTCAAAGCCCATGCAGGCTCAGCTGGGTTGGGACGCCAAGTGTTGGCAAAACAAGGCGACCGATCCGATCACCCATGATCATTATTTTCATTCGGTGCTGAGCTTGGCCAGGGTCAAGACCCGCTGGCAGCAGCCTGAACGCGATGTCTTTTCGGCCTGTGCGACTGGCTCGCCTCAGGCAGAGGCCATCAGTGTGCCCACCAACGCCACAGGGCACTCAGCCAAACACCACCACACAAGAGCAGGCTGAGCAAGACAGCGGCGCTGGCCGTGTCCTTGGCGCGTTTGGACTGGGCATGCCATTGCGGACCGATCCGGTCAATGGCCGCCTCGACGGCGGTGTTGAGCAACTCCACCACCAGCACAGCCAGCACCACACCGACCAAGATCACCGTTTCGGCCCAGCTTTGGCCCAACCACCAGGCCGCAGGCAGTATCAGCACGGCCAAAATCGCCTCTTGCCGAAAAGCCGGTTCGTGCCAGCCCGCCCGCAAGCCTTCGACAGAGTAAACAAATGCGTGCCAGACGCGGGACAGGCCCTGGCGTTTGGGCGAAACAGTGGGTTGGTCGTTCATGGGAAGCAGCGTGTCAAATGTGGCCAGCTTAATGCTGCCATGTTAACGGGCGCTTATCGCCAGCGGCTCGGGTGCCGCTCAAACCACTTTGACAAACTCCCGAGCCAAGGTGACTGCCACCGGTCCCAACAGCACCGTCAGCAAGGACGGAAAGACGCAAAAAATCAGGGGAATCAGCAGTTTGACCGGGAGTTTGGCGGCGGCCTCTTCGGCCTTCAGGCGCCGCTGGATGCGCAGGGCCTCGGCGTAAACGGCCAGCGATTCGGATACGCTGGTGCCAAATCGGTCGGCCTGGATCAGCATGACCACCAAGGCGTCGATCTCTTTGAGTCCGATGCGTTGCGACAGATGGCGCAGCGCATCGGCCCGCGAAGCCCCCGCTCGCAGGGCCAAGCCGGTCAGGGCAAATTCTTCGGACAACAAGGGGCGAGCATGGCGCATTTCGCGGCCGACCCGCTCAATGGCGGCATCCAGGCCAAGCCCGGCTTGCACGCACAGACGCAAAAGGTCCAAGGCATCGGGAAACGCATGCGACAGCGCCAGTTGGCGGCGCTGAATGCGCATGTTCAGCAGCGCATCTGGCGAGTAATAGCCCACCGCTGCCGCTGCCGTGACCAAGGCCAGGCGCGTCATCCCGGTGGGCAACCACTGGTTGACCTCGAGCAGCGCCCAGGTCAGTGCCGGCAGCATCACCGTGAGCAGGGTTTTGCTGCTGTAAAAGATGGGCAGAGCCGATGGTGCACGCCATCCCGCTTGCACCAAGCGCAGGCGCAAGGCGGTAGGCTGCTCACTGTCTCCGCCCGACAGGCCTGCCGTCCAGGGACTGAGCCACAGCAGGGCAGACAACAAGCGGCTTTGGGCTTGTTGCCAGGCTCGGGTTGGCGTGACGCCAGCGTTCGCCTGTGTCGGTTGGGTCAGCTGCGCCAGGCGTTGCCCGCCGGGGTCAGGCAGCCAGCGCACCAGCACGGCCAAGCTGATGGTCACCACCAGAGCGAACACCAATGCAGAAAAAATCAAGGTGGCAGTCGTCATGTGGGATGCTTTGTGAAGGTCAAACGCGGATCTGGATCATCTTCCACATCCACAGGATGCCGATGCCCATCAAGACCAATGAAAAATACACCAGCTGCAAGCCCAAGGGGTCGGTCCAGAGCTTGGAGATGAAGGCGGGGTTGAGCAAACTCATGGCTGCGGCCAGGGCAAAAGGCAAGAGCGACAAAATCACCGCCGATATGCGGCCCTCGGCTGACAACACCCGCACCACACCCGCTATTTTTTGGCGCTCGCGGATCAGCTGCGCCGTGTTCTTGAGCACCTCGGCCAGGTTGCCGCCGGTTTCGCTTTGGATGACCACAGCCACCACAAAATACTGCACATCCTCGCTCGCCACCCGGTGTGACAGGGCTTGCAGCGCTTGGGTGGTGCTGACGCCGAAGTTGATCTCTTCAAACACGGCCCGCAGCTCCTGGGACAAGGGGGGCGCGCAGTCTTTGGCGGCCACCTGCAAGGCGCTGGTGAACGCGTGGCCTGCTTGCATGGAACGTGCAATCAGGTCGAGTGCGTCGGGCAGGGCTTGGCCCATCTGCACCATGCGCTGGCTGCGGCGGTGTTGCAAAAATGCGGCCAACACCAGCAGTGCCAAGCCCGCGACAGCCCATGACAAAAGCATGGGCCAGCCCAGACCGATCCCCAGCGCCATGCTCAGCACCCACAACAGGGCGGTCATGGCCAGGGTTTGGGCCACCGTCAAACTCAAGCCGGTTTGCTGCAAAAAATGGTCCAGGGCCTGCGCTGCGCGCCAACTTTGCAGCCACTGCTCCAGCCATGCCCATTGGCTCAAACGCCGTCTTGAACGCAGCTTCAAGCCAGGTTCGGATGGACCCGATGATCCCAACGTTGTCGCGGTTTTCAGTCTTTTCGCCAAGGCTTTTCGGCGTGGGTCGAGGTGCTGTTGCCACAGCCCCAAAGCCCCCCAAGCCGTGAAGACCAGGCACAGAGCGGTCAAGGTCCAAAAAATCCAGTAGGCCTGGCTCATGGTTCAGCTCCAACCCTGTGTGGGCTCAAACAACTTGTCGCTCAGCACAATGCCGCGGGTGCTCAGGCGCTGGGCAAATTTGGGTCGAATGCCGGTCGCCACAAAGGCGCCCAGCACGCGACCTTCTGGCGACAGACCGGTTTGGTCAAACTTGAAAATCTCCTGCATGCTGATCACATCCCCTTCGATGCCCGTGATTTCTTGCAGGCTGGTGACTTTGCGTTGGCCGTCGGACAGGCGTGAGACCTGGATCACCACCGACAGGGCCGAGCCGATCTGTTGTCGCATGGCGCGGGACTCGGCCTTGAGGCCCGCCATGCCCAGCATGTGTTCGAGGCGGGTCAGCGCATCCCGCGGCGAGTTGGCGTGGATGGTGGTCATCGATCCGTCATGCCCGGTGTTCATGGCTTGCAACATGTCCAGCACTTCGCCACCCCGCACCTCGCCCATGATGATGCGGTCGGGCCGCATGCGCAGGCTGTTGCGCAACAGATCGCGCTGCGAGATCTCACCCTTGCCCTCGATGTTGGGCGGGCGCGACTCCATGCGCACCACATGGGGTTGCTGCAGTTGCAACTCGGCCGCATCTTCGATGGTGATGATGCGCTCGTCTGCCGGGATGCTCGCCGACATCACGTTCAGCAAAGTGGTTTTGCCGCTGCCGGTGCCCCCCGAGACCAGCAGGTTCAAACGCGCCTTGACCAAGCCCTGAATCAGCTCCGCCATCCCGGCGGTCATGGCCCCAAAACCGATCAGATCCTGGACCGTGAATGGCACCACCGCAAAGCGCCGGATCGACAGCAAGGGGCCGTCAATGGCCAGTGGCGGGATGACCGCGTTGACCCGCGAACCATCAGGCAGCCGTGCATCGACCATGGGGCTCATTTCGTCCACCCGCCTGCCGATGCGCGAGACGATGCGATCGATCACCCTCAGCAGGTGGGCCTCGTTGTCAAACTGCACATCGGTGTGCACGATTTTGCCGCGTCGCTCTGCATAGACCTGATAAGGGCCGTTGACCAAAATGTCGGATACCGTGGGGTCCGACAACAAAGGCTCGATCGGCCCCAGACCCAACATCTCATCCTGAATGCCCTGGATGATTTGCCTGCGATCCGTTTCGTTCAGCGCCAGTTTGTGGGTCTGGATCAGCTCTTCGGTCAGCACCTTGAGCTCTTGGCGCAGTCGCTCGGGGGCCATGCTTTCCATGCGCTGCCAGTCCATCAAGGACAAAATCTCTTGGTGGATTTGGGCCTTGACGTCATCCAGCCCCTTTCCGTTCGGGCGATGGCTGCCGAACACGTTCAGCTCACCGCCCCAAAAGGCATGACCGTTGTGCAGGGGCGACTGCGCTGCATCCACCAGGGCGTTGAGGGGTACAGTCGTTTCAAATTGGGAACGCAAGGTGGGGTTCACAGAGGACTCCGGTGAGGCTGGCCAATCGGGTGGGGCGGGTTCAAGCGGTTTGGCCCATCCAGCGTTGCAACCAATGGCGTTGCTGGACGGGGGTGGTGTCCAGCAAAGCGGCGCTGGTTTTTCGCAAGGCGTGCATGACGGTGTTGTGGTCGTGCACCGCCGACAGCGGTTGACCGGTGTGCAGCGATTCGCCCACCCATTGGGGCTTGCTGGGGATGGTCTGGTGTACCGGTAGACCCACGGCTTTTTCGAGCTCGGGCAGGCTGACCCAACCGTCCGGCTCGTAGCGGTTGACCAAGAGTCGCAGCTTGTGCTCATTCAAGCCGAGCGACAGCAAGGTGTTGACCAGTCTTTGGGCGTCGCGCACATCCGGTGTCTGGTTTTGCATGACGATGTAGACCACATCCGCCAAATCCAGGACCTTGAGCGACAACGCATTCAGGATGCGCGGCAGGTCCACCACCACATGGTCATGTTGGCTGCGCACCAAAGTGAGCACCTTGTCGATGTCTTGGGCGCTGATGGTCATCGCCTTGTCCAGCGTGTGGGGGGCCGCCAGCAGGTTCAGGCGTGGTGTGACGGCGTACAGGCAACTGGACAACAGCTGCGCATCCAGACGGTCGATTTGGCGCGTCAGGTCGCTGAGTGTGTTTTTGTTGGCGCCACTGCCCAGGTAAAAGGACGCATCACCCGACTGCAGGTCCAGGTCGACAAAGGCGCATTGGCGATCGAATTCCGTGGCCATGATGTGGGCCATGTTGGCCGCCAGAAAGCTGGTGCCATTGCCACCTTTGCAGCCCATGAAGGCCACCAGCCGACCGGGTTGGCGTGGGGCAGAGACCTTGGCCGAGTTTTCGGAGCTCTTTGTGGGCGGGTCTTGTGGCATGTCGTCAGGCCGCGCAGAAAGCCGCTCGGTCCAGCGCTGTACGCTTTTGGCCAGGTCCTGCGGCGCCGTGGCCAGGGGTAAGACTTCGCGCACACCGGCTTTCATGGCCTGCACGAGCAATGTGGGGCTGTTGTCTTCGCTCAGCAACAACACATTCAATTGGGGCCGGGTTCGCAGCCAGTGGTCCAAGTCCTGCAGGTCTTGTAGAGAGGTCTGGGCAGGGTGTTCCAGCAGCACAAGGTCTTGGGCTTGGGCGTTCGCCAGCCCTGCCAGCGATACGGCCAGGCTCTGCCCGGGCAATCGCAGTGGGGCGCTGCCCCAAGTCAAGCCCAATGGGGTGATGATGCTGCGCCACTGAGCCAGCAAGGTGGCGCTCGAGGTGATGAGGTGGATGGCCATCAGCAGCCTTTCAGCGTTTGATCAACGAACCCGAGCCCACCGACGTTCCGGCGGCTGCGTTCGTGGGAGAGGCAAAACTTTCCTGATAGCGCTGAATGGCCGACTGGGCGCTCTCGCCATCGCTTTCTCTGGGGGCTTGATGGGCATCACCCCTCATGCGAGGGTGGCCACCCTGCATGGAGGCCATGCATTCACGGTGCGAGCGCCAGAGTGCGCAACTGGCCATGGGCAAATTTTGGGTTTGCTGAACCTGAGCTTGTTGCACCGACAAGCCAAAGTACTGGTCAACTGCGGTGGGGGGCGATTGGCAGGCGGACAGTGCAACGCAGCACAGGCCCACGAGCCAGACACGGGAGAGGGGGTAGACATTGGGCATGGTCAGCTCCAGGGTTAATCGGTGATCGGTGGGGTCTCTTCCACTGGGGCAGCGGGAACGGGCGTGGGTGGCTTGCCTTCGACTCGGCCCTCAAAGAAATACTCGCTGCGTTTGGGCGGGACATAGGTGTCGGTGGGCAAGACGAAGTCCGGTGGCAGGACTTTGGCCAGGCGAGGCGTGACCACAAAGATCAGCTCCGATTTGTCGGTCTGGAACGCGGTGCTGCGAAACAGTGCACCCAGGACAGGCAATTCACCCAAGACCGGAAAAGCCTTGATCGTCTGGGTCACGTTGTTCTTGACCAGACCGCCAATGGCAAAACTCTCGCCATCGCGCAGTTGCACGGTGGTGGAGGCCCTGCGGGTGGTGATGGTCGGCAACAAGCTGCTTTGGTTGCCCAAGCCTTTGACCACCGTGCCCACCTGCGACAACTCGGACACCTCGGGGGTCACCTGCAAATTGATGAGGCCATCTTCCAACACCGTGGGCAAAAACTTCAGGCCCACGCCAAATTCTTTTTCTTGCAGCGTGATGATGGTGCCCCCTGCCGCATTGGTTTGCGGGATGGGGATGTAAATTTTGCCGCCCGCCAAAAACGAACCCTCTTGCCCGCTCACCGCCGTGATGGTGGGCTCGGCCAACACCTTGACCAAGCCTTTTTTCATCTCTGCAGTCAGCGTGACGGTGCTCAGCCCGTTGGCGCGCCCAGCGGTCAGTGCGGTCGATCCGGCACTGAGCAATTGCGACAAGAGGTTGACCGAGGTGTTGCCGAAGGTGCGGGTCAGGTTGACGTCCACCCCCAGTTCATCGAGCAAGGTTTTGGAGACCTCGGCCACTTTCACTTCGAGCATCACCTGTTGAGTGCCGTGTACGCGCAACAGGTTGATGATCTTGGCGCTGCCATGGAAGGCCTGGGTCAAGGCCATCAGGCGTTGCACCTTCATGCCGTCAGCGACCCGGCCGCTCAGCACCAAGCTGTCTGCCATGCTGTCCACCCTCAGGTTTTCTGCACTGGGCACGTACTCTTGCAGCTTGGCGTGCAGGGCATCGGTGTCGGCCCCCACAGCGATGTCCCGCAAGGTGGTGCTGCCCTGGGGTGTCCAAACCAGCAAATTGGTCAAGCCGGTTTTTTTGCCCAGCAGGTAAATCTCGCGCGGGTTGATCAGCACCACATCGGCCACCTCGGGGTTGCCCACCGACAGGCGAGCGGCGTTTTCGGGCAATTGAAGCAACATGGATTTGCCCGCTGTCAAGCGCAAGGACGGCGCGATCTGCACGGGCCCTTGTGTTTGAATTTCGGGCTGGCCTGAAACGTGGGTGCCACTGCGCGGGCTGGGCTTGGCGGCCACGGTGGGGGCGGTCAGCTGCGCGGCCGTCGGGGCCGACCATCCTGCTGCTGGCCACACACTGAGGGTGCTGAGCACGGCAGCGCCAAGCGCTGTCTGGCAAAGCCACTGAGGCGAAGCAGATGGCATCCATCGGAGGCTATGGGGAGTCGTTTGTTGAGCAGGCATGGCACTCTCTGAGGAGGGTTGAAAAATCGGTGTTGTGCAGCGTAGACATCCATCCAAGGCTGGCATCCATTCGGCCTGGTCTCATTCCTGCGACAGCGACAGGCCGCGGATGATTTCAAAACGGGCAGGCTCAGGTGCCGGTGGGGCCGTTGGGACAGGGGCCGGCGCTTGCGCTTTGGGACGTGTTGCGGTCTTGGGCGCAGGTGGGGAGGGCGTTGGCAACACCAGGCTCGGCAAAAAGTCGGGTTTTCTGGCCCCGGTGGTGGCCACGCTGTGTTGGTCACTTTGGCTGCGCAGCACCAAAGACAAGGTGCCGACGCTGCGGGCCAGATCGATTTGTTCGGCTTGTTGGGGCGTCACTTGCAATGTGACGGCATTGACCACCCGGGGCTTGTACTCATTGCTCGAGACATCCTGGGCCACTGCCAACACCTGGATTCGTTCGATCACGATTTTCGAGACCGGTTGGTTCTGCGCGTCTTGCGTGTTGACCATCACGTCCACATAGTTGCCGGGCAAGGCAAAACCGGCCACACCCACAATTTCATTGACTTTGACGGTGATCGCGCGTTGTCCTTGCGTGAGCACCGACGACAAACCGCCTTTTTCGCCCACAGGGGCCAGCTTGCTCATCAGCAAGGGCTCGCCTCGCCAAACTGCCATGTGGATGACCCGGTCTTGCGCTTGGTCCAAGGAGGTCAGCGGGTCTTGGATCAGCGCCGCTTTGGGCCAGCGCACGGTTTCCAGCATATCGGGCTGCAGGCGGGTGCCCATTTGCAAATCCCGTTTGGCCACCAGCACTTGGATGGTGGCTTCGGAGCCTTGCTTTTGCAACCAGCTGGCTGCAAAGGCCGCAGCCGCCAAGCCCAGCAACAGGGCCAGCGTCAGCACACCCAGGGGACGAATGTTTCTCATGAGAAGTGATCCTTGAAGTGTCTGGAAATCAGGGGGCAGGCCAGGTGTTGAACACATGCAGTGCCGTCCCCATGCCGATGGCCACGGCGTAAGGCATGCGGGTACGGCTGACCGGAAAGGCTGTCGTGTGGCCCACAGTGCCGTGCTGTCGGTTGAGCCACCACATCAGCAAACCAGAGCGCAGGTTGCGCAGCACGGTGCCCAGCTGCCCTGTGCTCAGAGCCCACACCATGGCCAAAACGCCACCAGCAGCCAAAATCAGCAGGTTCACCCACAGCATGTCGGGGTGGCCCACAAACATGCCCGTGGCAGCGGCCAGCTTGACATCGCCAGCGCCCACCATGCGAAACAGGTACAGCACCCAAAATCCGAGAAAGCCCACCATGCCCCCGGCCAGGGCCGAGCCTAGACCGATGCCATGGGGTGACAGTGACAGCCCCAAAGCTGTCGCTGCGCCCCACAACACCAGCGCATTGGGAATGCGTCGGGCCCATGCGTCGTGCCAGATGGCCGCACCCAACATCACCGCCAGTGCGGTCAGCTGTGTCCAGTCAAAAAAGCTGATGGGCATGTTGGCCTTCAGGTAACTCTCGCCACTGATCAGTTTGTGGCTGCAGCAGGCAAAGCTGCGACGATTCTTTCAAAAACACGTTCAAGTGCATCACCAGCAGCAGTGACAGGCAAGATGATGGCCACTGCAATCAGCGATGCCAGCAGGCCGTATTCGATGGCGGTGGCGCCCTCTTCATCGGCCCAGAACGCTTGTACAGATTTGATTAATTGAGACATGTTGAAAACTCCTGAATGAACAAAGTTGCGGTGGACTTCAAGCTTGAGCTTTCACGGTTGATCGTTTTTGACAAAACATCCAACAGCCCAGCAACAAGCTTTGCAGCGGCACTGGGATCTCAGCACCGAAGCTTCACTTTAGGAACAAGGCCCGCTGCATTCAGTGCGTTGAAGCACCAACACATGACAATTTCAAAAAAGCATTGGGGTGGTGTGCCAGCGCACCGAGTCCACGCGCTGCAGTGCTTAAGGTGATGCTTTTGCAACGGGTCATTCAAGACCGATTCAGGAGCCAGCCGATGCCATCCCCATTGCACGACAAGCCACCTTCAGCCGCACGGCGAATCAAGTTTTTGCGGGCTGGCCCCCATGCCCTCAAACCAGCAGTCACCCCAGGTGCTTTGGGGCAAAGGGCATGCGGCCAAGCGCAAGGCGGTGCGGCCGCCGTTGAGTTTGCGTTGATCTTGCCGATACTCTTGCTCTTGCTCTTGGGCACCATCGAAGGCAGCTTGGCGATGTACGACAAAGCGGTGATCACCAACGCCAGCCGTGAAGGCGCACGTGCGGGCATCGTGGCACGCACCACCCCACTGAGCGAGGGCGATATCCGCCAAGTCGTGCAGGCTTATGCGCAAAACGCGGTGGTTGATTTCGGACAACCCAAAACACTGCCCGTGGTGGCCATCAGCCAAGGCAGTTTGGGTGCCAACCCGACCCTGATCGTTTCGGTCAGCTACACCTTTCAGGGTTTGGCTCTGGGACGCCTTTTGGGCACCCTGGGGCAGCCCTGGGTCATGAACGCCCGCACCGTGATGGCGTACGAATGAAAGGCCAAGCCATGCACACACAACCATCCCTGCACGCCACATCGGGTGCCAAGCTGCGCAAGGTACTGGCCATTCGCCAGCATGCACCCAAGCAAAAAGGCGCTGTCACCCTGCTCGTGGCCCTCACCCTGCCCATTCTGATCGGTGCCGCTGCTTTGGCCGTGGACATGGCCCATTTGCATGTGGTGCGCAACGAATTGCAAAACGACGCCGATGCCGCCGCATTGGCCGGAGCGCGTGTGCTGTACAACAGCACCACCGGCAGCACAGACTGGAGCCTTGCACAGGCCCAAGCGCAAGCTGCGATTGCTTTGAACCGCGCAACGGGGATTCAACTGACCGAGGGCCGCGTGCAAACCGGCTACTGGAATCTGACGGGGTCAGCCACCAGCTTGCAAGGTTTGCCCATGACGCCGACAGTCAACGACGCGCCCGCCGTGCAAGTGACCGTGCGCAAAGCCGAGGGACAAAACAGCGGTCCGGTGCGCACTTTTTTGGCGGGCATTATGGGCACATCTACCGTGCCTTTGCAGGCCACAGCCGTAGCCGGGGTCACCAGTCCGGGCAGAGCCAGTTTGACTTTTCCGGTCGCCATGTCGCAATGCATGTACCAAAAGTTCTGGAACATGTCGGCCCAACCCCCCGCACCCGTGAATGACCCCAAGACAGGCAAACCCTATGTGTTCAAGATTGGATCGCTGTACCACTATGACAATTGCGATTCGGGCCAATGGACCGCATTGAACTTTTCAGGCAAAGGCGCCAACACCATTGACCAAATTTTGGCGCACGACCAAGAACTTTTCGATCCGCCACCGCCCATGCTGTCCATTGGCGACACGGTGTTCATGGACTCGGGCTCCAAAACCAGTCTGTACAAGGCGGTAGAACAATGCATCAAGGCCAAAGAATACCCCTGCAACACGGTCGTGATGCCGGTTCTGGACCAGGTGGTCGCAGGCACCAATGCCACCATCACAGGATTTGCTTGTCTCAAAATTTTGGGGGCCGATGGGGGCAACAAAAAATTCATTGAAGTGCAGATGAGCAACACCTGTCCGCCCATAGCGTCGGGCGGTGTGGGACCCAATTACGGCGTGGTGTCACCACCCAGTCTGTTCCGCTGAAGCTGGGGCAGGGCGAGCTGCAGCCCTCAGGCCCTCAGGTCAATGACTTGGCTGGGTGTTTGAGCAGTGCCTGACTGCGCCGTGATCAGGCGATGGGGCTGGTCGTGAAATTGCACGGCGAATGTGCTCTGGCCTTGCAGCAAAGCCAAGGCGCGATGCACGGCTTGCAGGGGGTTGCCTGGGTGAATGGCGTCGATCAGGTGCGCGATCAGTTCGCCGTCGCTGTGGGTCTGGAAGGGGTAACCACGGTCTTTTAATTGCGCGCGCAAGGCGTGGTGGTTGTCCACATGGCCATGGTGCAGCACAGCGACGCGGGCTGGCGATGCCGGATGGCTGTGAGGTCCGTGGCTGAACTGGGTACGCGCCGGATCCAGGGTCATGAAGTGGGCCGATTGGATTGGGCTGCGCTGAAATGTCATGGCGATCGGCTGGGTCATGGTCAGGCTCCTTGAAGGTTAGCAGCAGAGGATGTGGGGTGGCACTGCTCAGTGACCTGGTCGCTGTGGTTTGACGCGGCTGAGTGCGTTTTGCAAAAAGACGTGGGTCAGGCGGTTTTGCTGTTCGGCGTCTTGGTGCAGGCCCTGAGCATGCAGCCGTGTCGCCAGGGTGTTGGACTGGCGGGCTTTGCGCAGGTGTTCACCGATGATGCGAAAGTCGCTGTCACGGCGTGCCGGCGGGGGCAGCACGCCTGCGTGCATTGCGACCGAGGAGGGTATGGCAGCCGTGTTGGGTGAGGGGCGGGTGGTTGTCATGGTGGGGTGTCACGGTGGGTTATGTTGGGCTTGCGGTGTCCAGCTCACGGTCAGGTCAGGCGTGGGGCCTGCCGTGACCAACCAGTGCTGTTCATGCCGTTCAATGCGGCCTTGGCCGTGGGTGATGTGCAGGTCTTTGGCGCTGTGCGCGGGAATGATCCAGGTCAGGGTGTCGAGTGAGTCTGGGCTTTGGGCCTGCAGCTCGTATTGACCAGCGCGTTGTTGCACTTGCCAACGGACGCCAGCCCTTCGGTTCATGAAGTCGGACAAATCGGCCATGCGGTACCAGCGGAAAACATTCTTTTGTTGCAACAGCTGGGCTTGTTCGCGCAGGGCTCGCATGGTTTTGGGGTACTGGGGGGTGGTGGCAGGGTGAAAGTAAAACAGTCGCACCACGCGGTGGTCGCTGACATGCGCGAACAAGTCCACGATGAAGTCGCGGATCTCCTGCTCGTGCAAGCCGAATTCCTCCAATTCATCCACTGTGGCAATGCGCTTGAAGTTGGATATCGGAAAGTTCCACAGGCCTGCGTACGGCGATGGCTTTCCGTGGATGTAAGAGCGTGTGGCGCCCAGTCCGGTGTCGGCGGTGGTGTAGAAGGCTTTGAAGCCCCGTGAATGCAGCCACGCGGTGGCCCAGCTGGGCTGGTTGCCCATGGGGGCCGAATAAACCTTGGGCGCTTGACCTATGGCCTGGCTGATGCTGGCGTGGTTGCGCTCCAGATAGGGCTCAAAGCGGGCCTGGTTGTGCTCGTTGGCCTGGTAGCCAAAAACATTGTGGGTCCATCCCCCATGGTTGCCCACCTCGTGTCCACGTTCATGTTGGCGCTTCAGGAAGTCGCGCATCCATGGGTTCTCGCTCACGTTCAAGCCCAAACGGTCGCCATCGTGATGGGCATGTGGCCCGGCAGTGACGTGAATGGAGAAGGGGCCATCCTCCAACCAGCCCGACTGCTCCAGATCGGTCAGGGGTTTTTGGGCCGAGTTGGAATCCACATGCAGGTTCAGCACCATGCCGCCGATGCCATCGGGCGTGGCGGCCAGCCTCGGCAGTTGGGCCATATCGGTCCCGAAGTGGCTCAATGCCCGGTGCAGCAAATAGCTGTCCGTGCGGGTTTTCAAGTACCCCAGGGGCAGGTTGGCAAACATCACCTGCCCTTGCCCGTGCCGATGCACCGACAAAATCGTGTCGCCCAGCTGGGAGCGAACCCAGGTGCGCAGCTTGTCTTCGCCCTTGCCCAGTGCGACGGGTCCGCTGGTGCTGCTGGCCATGCCCACAGCCTTGACCAAGGGGGCGGTGCGGTAGTGGTCGTACACCAAGTCTTCGTAGGCATAGGTTGTCAATTCGCCCCAGGCTTCGGTCGGGTCCTGCGGAAAATCCAATTTACCCGGCTGGATGCCCAGTTCTCGCTCGCCGTCTTTGCTGACCTGAACCGTGCTGGTGTTCAGGGTGTGATCGCGCAAACCCTCGTACAGGGCATACCGCACCCCGACCAGGGCCGACAGCCGAGACTCTTTTGCTGCGTAATGGCTGTGGTGCAATTTGAATAAGGCCGCGTCAAAGCCCACCAGCAGTTGTCCTCCCGCTTCGACGTATTGGTAGAGCGTGTTGACCAACAGGTCGGATGCATGGGGGTGAACAGTGTCGGGCAGGATCACTCCCGCAATCGGCTGTTGATCAGCCCGGTGGCGGATGAATTCATCGTCGGTCATCGTCTGCAGAGGCAAACCCTCTTCGTGCGCCGCATCGATCCAGGCTTGGGCTGCGGGGTGAGCCTTGGCCTCTGCGCTGGGCAACAAAAGCACCAGGGTCATGGGCGCAGCGCTGGGGGTGTTGGAGGATGGCCAGCTCCAAGCGACCGCTGTGGCGATGGCCCCCAATGTCAAGAGCCATAACAAGCGACGCCATGGGCTGAATGTCGAGAGCGCATGCTTCATGGTGTGAGGCCTCCTGCTGGGGCAACAAGGTTCTGTTCGGTTTCAGGGCTCAAGCGCAACGCCGGCGTTGTGCTGGCCAGCCAGGCGTATAGCGCTATGAAGATCCACAAGTCCAGCAAAGCGCCAAAGCACAAAAAAAGCAAAGGCATGAACAAAATGGACCCCTGCTCGAGGCACCACACATGCAGCAAGGTTTTGTGCGGCAGCATCAGGGCAAAGTAAGCCATGAAGGCCAGTGGCGCCCCCAGTTTTTGCCAAACTGGCACAGGCAAAATGCCCCAGCCCAGAGCCAGCATGGGGCCGATCGCCAGCATCAAGCCATAGCCCATGCCCATGAGTGCGTCGGCATGCGAGCCAATGCTGTAAGGAAAGTGGGAGGGCGTCAGCCAGAAAAAAAGACAGGCACACCATTGGATCAAGCACATGGCGCGCAAGCTGATTTTCAAGGGGTAAAAGCGTTCGCTGAGACGATTGCCCAGCCACCAGATGCCGGCGGTCATTGCGGCGGTCACGACCAGCAGTTGTGCAGAGGGCGCAAAAGACCCATCGTCCAGTGGCGTCCACAGCAGCGTCTGCCCCTCTGGCGACAACTGGGTCACCAGGGACAGTTGCAGGGCATCACCCCAAAAGCTCAGCGTCATTTGCCAAAAGGCCATCAAGAGCCCTTTCAGCATCAACAGCAAGCCCATGGGAATGGCGGACCACACAATGCACTGAACGAGCCAGTTGGAAGCGGCTGTTCTTGTGCCCATCGTCGATGGCCATGACGGTGAATTGGCGTTGGCAGGGTTCATGGCCACTCCTTGAACACGCCGATGTAAAGACCGTCGCGCTTGTAAAAGGGGTTCTTGTAGTTTTCAATGCGGCCCTTGAGGCCCCAGTCGGGCCCCAGCCAGTGCTGCGCCGACAGCGTGGTTTGGTGGCTCGAAAACCGGGACACCAGGGTGTCCGAACCCAAGGTTTGGTAGCCTTCTTCTCCCCAGCCATGGCGGCCCGTCAGGCGAGTTTGACCTGCTTGGCCCCAGGTGGCTGCCACGAAGTACTGCTGCGTGTCGATGCGCCCCGGGTTGCTGCGGTTGATGCGGGCTTCAGCCTGCAGCACCCAAGTGGCGGGCAGGTAGGCGGTAACGCCCAGGCTGAGCTTGTCGTCCGTGTAGTCCAGAGGCGATCGGTAGTGGCCCAGCCCCAAACTGGTGATCAGGCTCAAATCGCTGAGCCATTTGCGGTGGATGAAGCCGTCAACTCGGTAGCGTGGCAAATACGCTGCGCCATCTCCAGCGCCGACCGAAAGAGACCCGAACCAATGCGGGTCGAAAACCAGGGTGTTGCCCAGGCCAAGGTAGTTGCCTTTTTCATTGAAACGTTCCATGCTGGCCAGCTCGCCCGACCACAGCTGAGGGCCAACGCGATACAGGCCTCGCACACCCACTTCGCGCCATGAGCCGTAGTTGCCGCTCAGACTGTCTTGGGTGGTGTACATCTCCGCTTGTTGTAAACCTGGTGTTGGCGTGCTTTGCGCGCCCACCAGGGTGCTGGCCGAGCCGATCCAGCATGCGAGCCAGAATCTGGCGCGCGATGCACGGTTTGAACGCGTTGTCAGTGGTGTGGTCATGGCTTCGCTTTCAGTGGGTGCGCATGTCAATAGACCGCGCAGTCCATGGATGGGCCGCATGCCAGTGGGTGACGCCCTCCGGATGGCCCGTCAGCACATCGACGATCCGCGTGGCCGAGTGACCATCTCCAAAAGGGCAAGGGGTGGCTTGCATGACCCGGTAGAGGTCGCTGTCGCGCAACAAGGCACTGGCCTGCTCGACAATGGCATGCGGGTCGGTGCCCACCAACAGGGCGCCGCCCGCATCCACCAACTCTTGTCTTTCGGTACTTTGCCGGGTGATGAGCACGGGTTTTTTTAGCGCAGAGGCTTCTTCTTGTATGCCGCCCGAGTCGGTCAAGCAAAAATGGCAGTCGGCCAGCAGGCCAATCAAGGCCGGGTAGGCCAAGGGTTCGGTCAGGCAAAGTCGTGCCAGGCCATCGGGAGTCAGACCTTCCAGGCCCAAGGCAATGTCTTGGCGCACACTGGGGTTGGGGTGTTGAGGCCAGACCACCACCAAGGTCGGGTTGACCTGCAGCAAGGCCCCCACAGCGGCAGCGATGTGTTGGATCGGGCGCCCCCAGTTCTCACGCCGGTGCGCTGTCACCAGCATCAGGGGTGCACCGGGGTGGGAGGCCATCATCTGCTGTACAGCTTCGGGGAAGTCGTTGCGTTGGCATGCCGCAGACCTGAGCTGCTGGACCCACAGCGCGGCATCGATCACGGTGTTGCCCACCTCATAAATGTCGCGTCGCTGTACCCCTTCGCGCAGCAGGTTGTCGCTGGCAATCGGGGTGGGTGGAAAGTGCCAGTGGGCCAAACGGCCAATCATTTCCCGGTGTTTTTCTTCTGGAAAGGGGTCGTGTTGTCCAGTGCGTAAACCGGCCTCAATGTGTGCCACAGGGATGTCCCTGAAATAAGCGGCCATGGCCCCGACCAAAGCGCTGGAGGTATCACCCTGGACCAGCACCACATCCGGTTTGCACTGGGCCAGCACCTGGTCAATGCCTTGCAACAGTTCGGCGGTGAGTTGGGACAAACCCGAGCGCTCCCGCAACAGCTGAATCTGGTGGTCAGGGCCCATGTCGAAGAAGCGGTAAAGGCTTTGCGCCATTTCCTCATGCTGGCCGGTGTGCAGCACCTGCACGTTCTCGCCTCGCTCTTTGAGCAGGCGATGGACCGGGGCCATCTTGATGATTTCAGGTCGTGTTCCGGTGCAAACCAGATAGGTGCTCATGTGCAGTTCTCCTGTGATGGGCTGTTCATTGGTGGGGTGAGGGGTGGGCGAGGCAGGATCTGGGCAATCACTTCGTCGGTGACCGTCCACAGTGCCGAATGGCGATGGGGCAGGGCCCGCTGCTGCCAGCAACGCACGCTGGGCATATCGCCTTGGCGCCAGGCCACCAGCGCGACCAGTCCCCACGGAAACTCATGACCACTTTGGGCCAGCCACCGGGCACGGTGCTGTTTCATCCAGCGCGTGTAATGCGCTTGGACATTTCCTGACGGCAGGGGAAAGTCCCACAGCAAGGGGTAGATCTGGGCGGTGGCATCGGGGTAGAAGTGCGTGTCGGGGTGCGGGTGCGAGGCTTGAGTGCTGACGCGGTAAAGCTGCAGAGCAGGGTCCCAGAAGGTGCGCTGGATGGCCCTTGCCAAACTCGGGCTGGGCCATGCCGACCACACTTCGAGGTTGTCCATGAACAGGCTGTGCCGGATGTGCGGTGATACGTGGTACAGGCCCGTCGCCGGGTTGTTCAGTTGTCGCAGGTCTTGTGCAGCGCGCGCTTGCAAGGTGTCGATGGGCAATTGATCGCGCACGCTGGAGGGCAATCGGTGCAAGAAATGCAACCACAAAGCCAGTGACGAGTCGTCGGCGTCAGGCGGTTTGCACCAGCGCCATGTGGTGAGCGGTTTGACCCCTGACTGGCAATAGCGGCCGATGTGACCGGCTTCCTGGTAGCGCTGTGCGAGCCAACGTGCCCAAGCCAAAGCGTAGGGGCTGATGTCCAGCCCATGCGACTGCGCCACGCCCAGGGCCTGCAAGGCAAAGTACGGGTCAACGGTGTCCCCTTGGTATTGCACCGTGATGGCTCCGGTGGCATCGGTGTAGCCCCGCAAGTCGAGCACTTGGGCCTGGGTCAGCAGACTGGTCAGGCCGCAGCAGAGCATGCCAAGCCAACGTGCAACAGCAGACCGGCTCATGGGCGTGCCCCATCTGAAGGCGTCAAGACTTTGCCGTAAACATGCGCCGAGTCGCTGACCGTCAGCGTCTCGGCGCTCAAGCTGGTGGGGCTGTCAGGGTTGCCAATCTGCGCGCCTTCGGCCAGTGTGACAGCGTGTTGCACCACCACTGGGCCGAACGCCATGGCCGCTTTGTCCAGGTTCAGGGAAGAGGCAAACACCGCCCCCAAAAGCGCGCTGCCGGAGGCCATTTGTACATGCCCGTACACCTTCACATCCCCCTCCACCACGCTGTTGGCACCACAGTACAAGTTGCCCATGACCACCAGCGCCCCGGGCCAACAGGTGCCCGCAGGGATTTGGCAATCGCCCGCTGTGCGTGAGCCCAGTGCACCCCATGGCTGTGCATGGGGCAAGCGGGCCAAAACCCTTTTGATTTTTTGGGGGGGCAACGTGACCCTGGGGCTGTCCTGCGCTGGTGCCATGTCTTGTGGCGCCATCTGGGGCAAAAGCTGCTTGGGCTCTGACCAGGTCAAGGCAGCCGCATCACGGGGTGTGCGCCATTCGCGCCACGCGGGATAAAAAGGCCAGAGCAGCAAGTTCAGGGTGATGAACCCGAAGAGCAGGCCGAAGAGATCTTGCGCAACGTTCATGTGCCTGCCTCCTGGCGGTAGCGCACGGTCTTGTGCCACACCAGCTCTTTACCCCGAAGCCGGTCCCACACCGCACTGCCCAGCGCGGCACTGATGGTGGGCAAACTGGCCACAAAATTGAACATCTGCAAGGGCAGCAAACGGATGCGGTGACGGTGCCCATCGATCAGGACGGCAAACACCATCTGAAGGAAGGCTGAAAAGCCACCGATCGCTGCATAGGCCATGAGCAAGGCACTGGGTATGAAAAGCGTCAAGGTTTCCGCGCCGTTCATGAAGTACAGGGCCAGCGCCATGATCCAAGCCAGCAACAACAAAGGCTGCAACAAAAAAATGCCCAGCAGCATCAGGCCATCGATTCGCTCGCGCCAACTCAGCAAGGGCGAGCGCAAAACCCGCGCCGTTTGCTCCCACATGACCTGGTCATGGCCTTTGGCCCATCGGTGGATCTGACGCAACCGCACAAGCCAGTCCTCAGGCACCTCTTCGTAGCAGGTGGCATGGTTGTTGTAGACCGTCTTCCAGCCTGCCACCAACAGGCGAAAGGTGATGTCGGTGTCTTCGGCCAACACATCGTCACGCCAGCCGCCGGCCGCTTGCACGGCTGACAAGCGCACCCCACCCACGGTGCCGCCAAACTGCGGCACCCCCTTCAAATTCATCCGCGCTTGTTGATCGACCTGGTAGCCTGCCGAGCGCTCCATGTCCAACAGCCGGGTGAGCAAATTACTCGACACATTGCGTGGCACCACGCGGCCCATCACCGCACCCACCTCAGGGTCCAGAAAGGGGGCGACCAGTTGCTTGAGCAAACCAGATCCGGGGGTGTAGTCGGCGTCAAAGATGAGGGCAATGTCCCCTCGTGCATGCTGCATGGCGTCCTTCAGAGCGGCTGCTTTGCCGGGTTTGCCTTGGGTTCTGTGAAAACCCTCCAGGCGCTCCGGATGCAAGCTGACAAAGTCATTGACGATGTCCGTTGTTCGGTCGCTCGATCGGTCGTTGACCACCACCACCTTGAGCTGCGTCGCCGGGTAGTCACTGGCCAACAAGGCCCGGATGCTGCCGGCGATCACTTTTTCTTCGTTGTGGGCCGCAATGAAAACCGTGACGGCGGGCCATTGGGCGGGCTTGACGGAGGCATAGGGATAGCGTTGGACGGCGGTCATCCGGTGCAGGGCGTACAAGATCTGTCTGAGCCCGTAAGTCAGCATGACCCCCACGATCAAGCTCAGCACCATGGCCAAGACCAGGCTTGTGGGCCTTTGAGTCCATGTCTCCACAAAGGTCTGGGCGCCTGCGGGGGCACTGATCGCTGCCACCATCCAGGCGCTCAACCAGCGCCACGTCTTCGCCTGGCCCGCAGGTTTTGACTGCAGAAACTGTTGGCGCAGCAGTTCAGGGGGTATCCGTTCATCGCGAGGGCGAGCGGGCATGGCGTCCTTTCTGGTTTCAAAGAAAGTTCATCCTCGCCCGACCCGGTCTTTCACTCAGCGGTCCAACGCACACCCGCCCATTGCGCGAAGCGCAGTCGGTGGTGTACAGCACTTGTGGTGCAGCCAGTGATGCAGCCAACGGACAAACGTGCCCGTCATTTCTAAATTCAATTTTCGTTCTCAGACCTTGTTTGAGTGCCTGTTTTTTTCATTGAAATGAAAGGGAGTGCGCTATGCAACACATCACGCAAGCACATTTTTCTAGGGGTACAGGCCGATGGTGGCTGTTCGCCGCCTGCAGCTTGGCCGTGGGGCTCAGCGCTTGTGGCGGAGGCGGGGGTGACCCTGCGTCGGCCCTGTTGACACCAGCGTCTTCAGAGTCGGTGGACACGCTCGAGGCAGGCGTTTTGCCCGAGCCTTGGGTGGTGGACCCGAAGGCCCCCTTGCTTGTGCCCACCGTGGCACTGCTGGCCTCCGTGCCCACGCAAGCGCCTGCACCCCAAGAAGCACCGGCAGCCAACACCTGGCTGAGCAATGCCGTGAACATGGCGGGCAGTTGGGCTCAGGCCTTGGGCTTGTCCCCAGCGCCATCCCCATTGACATCCCCTGAGCTGATGCCCAGGTTGCTCAGCGTGAGCAGCATGGCCCTGCCCGTGGCCGACCCTGGGGTGTTGATGTTGTTGCTGCCCGATGCACAAGACCTGTCGGATCCCGGCGTATCGGCCTGGATGGATGCCGCATCGGAACTGGGCGTTCGCTTGCAGCCCATCACCGATTCAGAGTTCATGGTTCTGGGTGATCAGACGCGCCATTTTGCGGGCCTGGTACTGCCCGATGGCTTGCATGTGCAGGCCACCGATGCGCTGCTGGATGCAGTCAAGCGCTATACCGAGCAAGGCGGTCGCAGCATGCTGGTGTTTGACTTTGGGGCATTGACCACTTTGAGCGATGGCACGCCGGTTTACCCGATTCCCAAATCCCGCTTGAGCGGCATGGCCGGTGTGGACTATGTGATGTATGAAGCTTTGCGCGACAGGACCACCGGTCTTGGGCCCGTCACGGCCACACGCAGCACCCTGCGCCAGCTGCTGGTGCCACCCGGAAAGTCCATGCCCTTTGGCGGGCTGGCCGCGAACACCGATACCACCCCTTTGTTGAGTGCGGCGCAGATCACTCAGGATTCGGCGCTTTACCTGCCTGTGGATGTGCGCGATGCGGGAGGGGTGCGTGGTTTTGATCCACAGCAATACAGCCAGATGTCTTATGCCAAAAGCAGCAGCCGGGCAGAGCGAAAAACGCGTGGTCGGCAAGTGCGGATTGATTTGGGGCGTGCCTTCAAAGCTCAAACCGTCAAGGGCAGTTCCCAGCCAGCAGCGGGCCCATCGCTGCGTGAAATCACGACATCAGACACCGCCACGCGCGCGCTGGTGCTGGGGGCTGGCGAAGACCCTGTCGAGGCCTACAGCGGTTATTTGTTGGGCCCCTTGATTTACCCGACCTATGTGACCCAAGGGGAATTTGGCAGTTTGCCAGGCCAGAAGGTGTTGGCCACTTCACCCCAGTTTGGTTTGGTGGCGGGGGTGAACCCCGTGGGTGCGGGGCAGGTTTTGTTTGTGAATTTGCCGCTGACTTATTTGAAAGGCCGCACCGATGCCTTGATGATGCATGGCTACCTGAATTACTTCGTGCGCGAACTGATGGATTTGCCGCACTTGTCGGCCATGCCCAACGGCGTTGGCGGGATGACGTTTGACTGGCATCTCGACGCCAAGGCGGCGCAGGCCCCGACCGAGACGCTGATGAAGCTCAATGTGTTCAACGATCCGCAGGCCTTGTTTTCGATCGAGATGACCGCAGGGCCCGATGCCATTGTGGCCGGTGATCGCTTGGGCTGGAACCTGGCGCGCAACAAGAAAGCGCAGCAATTCCTCAAAACATTCCAAACGGCGGGCCACAGTGTGGGTTCGCATGGCGGTTGGAACCATGATTTTTATGGTGAAAACGTCAGCGAGACGAATGAGCTGAAAAGTACCGGAGGCGCTTGCGTGAATGCCCAGCTCAAGCTGGACAACTTCATGCAGTGCCTGGTGCTCAACCGCCGTGATGTCGATGCAGCCACAGGCGCACGCTCACGCAGCTATTCATCACCAGAGGGCAACAACCCCTTGTGGTCGATGAACTGGCATGAGCAGCAAGGTGTCGTGTCGGCTTACTTTACAGGTCACACCGGACTGGGGGCCACACGTCAGTACCGCGAAGGGCGTCTGCTGAACCCCAAGCTGTGGGTCTTTCCGGTCACGCCTGCAGGCTTGTACGCCACCTACGAGGAGTTCCAAGACTACAACGTACCGCAAAGCGAGGTGATGGCTTGGAAGCGCGCCATGATTGACTTTGGGGTGACACATAACACCAGCCGCATGATCTATGCCCATCCACCAGGGGCTTATCTGTGGCGAAATGTGTTGCAGGACATGCTCAGCTACGCCAAGAGCCAAGGTCCGCGGTTTGCCTGGTACACCATGGAGCGGCTGGCCGACTTCAATGCACGGCGTTTGCAGGTCAGCTGGCAGCAAAGCCTGGATGTGGCGACAGGCCAAACTGTCTTCACGGCGACCCACCCGCAAAGCCTGCAAGAAATGGTGTGGCGGCTGCCCAGGTCACGCTATGCCAATGCGCCTGTCATCGAGTCCGGCACCGCCAGTGTGGACAGCACCGATACCAGGTTCTGGTTGGTCAAGGCTCAGGGCGGCACCCGCTTGGTATTCCGCCTATGAGAGTTGTGTGTGTAGACCTCACGATCTATGCAAACAGATCTTTCGATCAATCGACGCCGCTGCACCAAAGGACGAGCATCAGACCATGGCACTTGCTGCAATGGTTGCAGCGGCCGCGAACATTGGAGTCAGACATGTGGAACACCAACGCCATCAACCCCAGCGTCCTTCATCCCGCCAGCTTGATCAGCGGGCCAGAGTTGCAGGCGCTTTTGCACCAGCCCTTCGAGACGGATCACAAGCAGCGCCAGCCTTTTGGCTTGATGCCTCCCAAAAGTCAGCCGGTGTCGCCATGGCATGCAGGTGAGAACTTGATCTTGGCCAGCCTGCCGCCGTTTGAGCAGACGGCCTTGGCACCCCATCTTGAGCGCGTGACGTTGACCTCGGGCCAGGTCATTGTTCAGCCGGGCCAGGCCTTGCAACATGTTTACTTCCCGACCCACTCCAGCCTCTCCTGGGTCTCTCACACGGCCGACGGGGAATCGGCCGAGTTGGCCCTGGTGGGCCGAGATGGCTTGGTCGGGGTGCCATGGGTCTTGGGCGGGATGACCATGCAGCACACGGTGCAGGTGCAGTGCGGGGGCCAGGCCCTGCGCATGAGCGCGGACGAGTTTGTTCGTCAACTGCGCAGACCAGGACGCTTGCATCAACTGGCACTGTTGTATGTGCAGTGGCAGATGACCCAGATGGCGCAAAGCATTTTGTGCAGCCGCCACCATGCCGTGTCCGAGCGTTTGGGGCACTGGTTGCTGAGCAATGCCCAGGGGGCCAATACGCGGGAATTGCGTGTGACCCACGAAACCATTTCGCAGATGTTGGGTGTGCGCCGCGAATCGGTCACACAGGCGGCGGGGCGCTTTCAGGCAGCGGGATGGATCGAGAACCACCGGGGCAGAATCACATTGAAAGACCCCGATGGCTTGAGCAGCATGGCGTGTGAATGCCATGCGCGCAGCCAAGTGGATTCCAAGCGGTACTTGCAGCAACTGGCGCAACAGGGGCGGCAACATGATGGGGATGCCCACGCTGTGGCATCGCCCGCGCCCGTGGATGCGGCGGTGGTGTTGACGCCCTACGGCATGCCGCAAGAGGAGCAGGAATCCCAGGCCTCTGACTTGCAAAAGTATGTGGATGCCTATGACTTTGCGCCGGTCGGTTTTGTCACGCTCGATGCGCATGGCCGTGTGTTGCAGACCAATCTGGCGGGTGCGATCTTGCTGGACATTCCGCGCTCGCAGTGCCAGCACCACCAGTTTTCAGATTTTTTGGAGCCGGCATCGCAAGCTTCATTTGCACAATTTCACCAAGAGGTGCTGGGCGGGCAATGCCGCCGTTACTGCCTGGTGGTTTTGACGGCCACGGCGCACCGCCATGCCATGTGCGTGCGCATCGATGCCACAGCCGACGAGTGGGGTGTGGAAAACCGCATGGTGTTGATCGATGTGAGCGATCAGCTGGCGCTGCAGGAGGGGGTGGTCGCGCCATGGGCCAGTCCGTCGACAGGATCCGCTGCTTCGCCTTTGGGGTATCGCTTGTGATCCATCCGGGGTGCAGGGTGTTGTGACCCTTTGGCATGCCCTCAGCGCCCAGCAGGTGCTCAGCGCGCAGGGCGTTGACCCTCGCGCCGGTCTGGATTCGGATGCGGTTGCACAGCGCTTGAGGCGCTATGGCCTCAACCACCTGAACGCCAAGCCCGGCGTGCCTGGTTGGCAGCGATTTTTTCGGCAATTTCACAACCCCCTGATTTATGTGTTGCTGGTGGCGGCAGGCACCAGCTTTGCCTTGCAGTCCCACCTGGATGCGGCGGTCATTGGGGCGGTGGTGCTGATCAATGCCCTGATGGGTTTTGTGCAGGAAGGGCAAGCCGAGAAAGCCATGCACGGGGTGCACAAGCTGTTGGCCAGCCGGGCCCTGGTTTTGCGTCAGGGCGAGCGACAGACCGTGATGGCCGATCAACTGGTCCCAGGGGACTTGGTGTTGATCGAGTCGGGTGACAAGGTGCCCGCCGATTTGCGTCTGGTCCGTTGCAAACAATTGCGCGTTTTCGAAGCTGCGCTCACGGGTGAGTCGGTGCCGGTGGACAAAAGCGCCGAGCCTGTGGCCGACAACGCCAGCATGGGCGACCGCCACAGCATGGCCTATGCCGGGACTCTGGTGGCAATGGGGCAGGGCACGGGCGTGGTGGTTGCCACAGGCGTGCACACCGAGATCGGTCAAATAGGCAGCTTGGTGGGAGGCTTGCAGACGCTCCACACACCGCTGATGCGCCGACTGGACCAGTTTGCACGGCAGATCACGTTCTTCATTCTGGGTGTGGGGGTGCTGAGTTTTGCCTATGGCCATTGGGTGGCGCAGATGCCTGTGCAAGTGATTTTCATGGCCGTGGTGGGCCTGGCGGTGGCGGCCATTCCCGAAGGCCTGCCCGCCATCGTGACGGTGGTGCTGGCCATTGGCACGCGCAACATGGCCCGCCAAAGCGCCATCGTGCGGCGCTTGCCAGCGGTGGAGACGCTGGGTTCGGTGACGGTGATTTGCGCGGACAAGACGGGCACGCTGACGCAAAACAGGATGACCGCCGTGCACCTGGTCTTGGCCGATCGCGAGCTGCAGGTGCAAGGTGTGGGTGATCAGCCTGTGGGCGACTTTGTGCATGCCGGCGCGCCGATCGATCCGGCGCATGCACCGGACCTGTTGGCGCTGGCGCGTTGCGCCCTGTTGTGCAACGACGCGCGCATGGTGCAAGACGCCAGCGGCCAGTGGCAACTGGTGGGCGACCCGACCGAAGGCGCGCTGATGGCCTTGGCGCACAAAGCCGGTGTGCAGCACGAAGCGCGGGTTCAGCACGCCCTGCGCCTGGATGAAATTCCCTTTGATGCGCAGCACCGTTTCATGGTGGTGCTGGTGCAGGCCCCGGATGGGCAGCGGGCCTTGCTGCTCAAAGGTGCGCCGGAGGTGGTACTGGATTTGTGCGTCACGCAGGCCGCAGGGCGGCCTCTGGCTGCAGCCTCTTGGCATGCGGCGGTGGCACGCACGGCGGCCTTGGGCCAGCGCGTGCTGGCGCTGGCCCAAGCCCCCTGGCCTGCCGACGTGGCCAGCGTTCAATGGCGCGACATCACCCGCCGCTTTGAGCTCTTGGGTCTGGTGGGCATCATCGACCCGCCCCGGCCCGAGGCCATGACCGCGGTGGCCGAATGCCAAAGCGCGGGCATTCAGATCAAGATGATCACCGGTGACCACGCCATCACCGCCGCAGCCATTGGCGCGCAGCTGGGTTTGCGCGCCCAGGGCGTGATCACGGGCGAAGCCGTGGAGGCCATGGACGATGCCGCCTTGCAGCAGCACGTCTTGCAAACCGATGTGTTTGCCCGCGCCAGCCCCGCGCTGAAGCTGCGCCTGATCCATGCGCTGCAGGCGCAAGGCCATGTGGTGGCCATGACCGGGGATGGCGTGAACGATGCCCCTGCCTTGAAGGCCGCCAACATCGGCGTGGCCATGGGGCACAAAGGGACGGAGGCGGCCCGCGAAGCTGCAGACCTGGTGCTCACGGATGACAACTTCGCCACCATCGCCCACGCTGTGCGCGAGGGCCGGGTGGTGTTTGACAACATCAAAAAGTCGCTGATGTTCATTTTGTCCACCGATGTTGGCGAGGCGGGCGTGATTTTGCTGGCGATTTTTGCGGGTCTGGCCTTGCCGGTCACGTCGGTGCAGATTTTGTGGGTCAACCTCGTCACGGCAGTCACCTTGTCGCTGTCGCTGGCCTTTGAGCCCGGTGAGCCCGGGGTGATGCAACGCGCCCCGCGTTCTCCCCAGGAGCCCTTGCTGACAAGGCCGCTGGTGTTGCACATGCTGTTTGTCAGTGTGTGGATCGTGGCCGTGACTTTTGCTGCTTTTGAATGGGCGCTGGCGCGGGGCGACTCTTTGGCGCTGGCCCGCACCACGGCGGTGAATGTGCTGGTGTTCAGTCAACTGGTGTGCCTGTTCCACGCACGCCATTTCACCCGTTCGGCATGCCATCGTGAAACTTTCACGGGCAACCCGGTGGCGCTGTGGGTCAGCGCCATCATGCTGGTGCTGCAGCTGCTGTTCACGTATGCGCCGCCGATGCAGCTGCTCTTCCAGACCGAGGGGCTGGACGCCAGCAGCTGGGGGTTCATTGGCCTGCTTTCCGGGGGCTTGTTTGTGGCGGTGGAGCTGGAAAAGGCCGTTTGGCGTTGGCGCGGTGTGGTGAACCTCTGAGGGGGCATGCACCCCCTGTGCTGCATTGGCATGACGTGCAGGTGACGCCCGGCATCCCGCCAATCGATAAGATACCGGTATGAAAAATCGCCAAATCGCCTCCTTTTCTGTCAGCGCCATCGGCTTGGGCTGCATGAACCTCAGCCATGCCTATGGCGCTCCGGTCTCGGCCGCGCAGGGTGAGCGGGTTTTGCTCGCTGCGCTGGACCGGGGCGTGACTTTTTTTGACACGGCCGCCCTTTACGGTTTTGGGGCCAACGAAACCCTGGTGGGCCAGGTGATGAAGCCGCATCGGCAGAAGTTCACATTGGCCAGCAAGTGCGGCATGCAAGGCGTGGCGCAAAGCGATGGCAGCAAGGTGCGTGTGATCGATGGCAGGCCCGAGACGATCAAAAAGACCTGTGAGGACGCGCTGCGCCGTTTGCAGACCGAGGTGATCGACCTGTATTACCTGCACCGCTGGGACAAAAAGGTGCCCATCGAAGACAGCGTGGGCGCTTTGAGCGACCTGGTGCGCCAGGGCAAGATCCAGACCATTGGCTTGTCCGAGGTGTCGGCGGGCACCTTGCGCAAAGCCCATGCGGTGCACCCGATTGCGGCGCTGCAGACCGAGTATTCGCTGTGGACGCGCAACCCCGAAATCGCCGTGTTGCAGGCCTGCCGCGAGTTGGGCGTGGCCTTTGTGGCCTTCAGCCCGGTGGCCAGGGGCTTTTTGTGCGGTGCGGCTTTGGATGTGAGCGCTTTTGACGCCAAGGACATCCGCCGCAGCATGCCGCGCTTTTCGCCCGAGAACTACGCCGCCAATTTGAAGCTCTTGCCTGCCTACAACGCCTTGGCGCAAGAAGCAGGCTGCAGTCCTTCGCAGCTGGCGCTGGCCTGGTTGCTGCACCAGGGCGAGGACATCATCCCGATCCCCGGCACCACCTCGGTCGATCACCTGCTGGACGACTTGGCCGCGGTGGATGTGAAACTGGATGTGGGTTTGTTGGCGCGCCTGGACGCCCTCATCAACCAGCGCACCGTGGCCGGTGACCGCTACAACGCGCAGTCCAACAGCGAGGTGGACACCGAGGTGTTTGGCTGATCAGGCGTCAGGCTGGGCCATGGGGGCGGCCTTTTTGAACGCCTCCATCTCGCCGCAAGCCTTGTCGATGGCGCTGATCAGTGGCCAGCGACCCAAGTCCACGTTGAAACGGCGCGCGCTTTCCACTTGCGGAATCAGATACACATCGGCCAGCGTGGGCGTGTCACCAAAGCTGAAACGGCCGCGCGTTTTGTCAGCCGCTATCAGCGCTTCGTAGGCGTCAAAGCCTTCGCTGATCCAGTGACCGCACCAAGCGTTGATGGCGTCTTCGTTGGCGCCAAATTGTTTGCGCAGGGTTTGCAAAATGCGGCGGTTGTTGATCGGGTGGATGTCGCATCCCACGATCGACGCCAGTGCCCGCACATGGGCGCGCGCATCTGCACCGGTGGGCAGCAGGGCCGGGGTGGGGTGTTTTTCTTCCAGCCACTCGATGATGGCGGGCGATTGGATCAACACCTGCTCGCCCGTGTCCAGGGCAGGCACCAAGCCTTGTGGGTTGATGGCTTTGAAAGCCTCTTTTTGCTGCTCGTCCACACGCAGGTCCACCGCCGTGTAGTCGGTGGCGATGCCTTTGAGGTTGAGCGCAATGCGCAGGCGGTGCGAGGTGCCGCTTCGGAAAAAACTGTAGAGCTTCATGGGTTTACGCCGCAGCGCCGATGGTCAATGAAAGTTCGGCCACGCCTTCAATGCGGCCAGTGATTTTGTCACCCGTCACCACCGCACCCACGCCTTCGGGCGTGCCGGTGTAGATCAAATCGCCGGGTTGCAGGTGGTAGTAGGTGGACAGGTCGGCGATGATTTCGCGGATGTTCCAGATCAGCTTGTCCACGTTGGAGGACTGTTTGGTCTGGCCGTTCACTTCCAAAGCAATCGCGCCGTTTTCGATCACCACGCCGGGCATGGGCACGATCTCGCTGCACACCGAGCCTTGCTCGATGTCCTTGCCTGTGTCCCAAGGGCGGCCTTTGTCACGCGCCACCAGTTGCAGGTCGCGGCGCGTCATGTCCAGACCTGCGCCATAGCCATAGACCAGTTCATGCGCATTGGTTTCACTCACGCGAAAACCTGCTTTGCCAATGGCCAAAACCAGCTCCATTTCGAAGTGGTAGTTGTTGGTGCGCGGTGGGTAGTCCACGGTGGCGCCGCTTTCCACCAGGGTCTGCGGCGACTTGGTGAAGTAAAACGCCTGCTCGACGCTCTTGTCGACCGGGCGGCCCATCTCGACGGCGTGCGCATGGTAGTTGCGGCCCACGCAGAAGATGCGGTTGATCGGGAAACGTTCGGTTTTGCCACGGATGGGCAGGGATTGAACGGCGGGCGGGGTGAAGAGGTAAGAGGTCATGGGTTCCATTGAAAGAAAAATCAGCCGCGGTTTTCGTACACACCCAGCTTGCGGTGCAGGGGCGATTCGTCGGCGATGAAGAGGAAGGCAGGCTTGTCGGCTTGCAGGTTTTTCAGCGTTACAGCTTCATAACCCGGCGCGCAGCAGGTGTCGGCTTCGGCCAGTGTGAAGGTGCTGGCCACGATTTGCGCCTGCACCGCGCCTTCGATCACATGGAATACCTGGGCGGGCGAGCGTGCGGCTAAGCGCAGGCTTTGGCCAGGGCGCAGCATCAGGGCGTAAAAGCCCAGGATGTTTTCGGCGTCGCCACCGGTTTCGGGGTTGGTGTAAGTCACCTGCACTTGTTCAAGGCCCGCATCGTCAGCGGCCAGCGATTCGAGTGCGGCCTTGGCATCTTTCCAAGCGTAACGCAGCATGGGGTAAGCCTTTTTGCTGCGGTCAAATACATGGCTGGGCACCACGCCGCCTCGGGCGTATTGTTTGTCGCTGCGGCCAGGCTGCACCGTCTGGCGGTCGCCGTTGACGTGGTAGCTGGCCTCCATGTAATAGACCAGGGGCAGGTCCAGCACATCGAGCCAGATGACCGGGTCGGTGCCGTCGTGGCCGTGTTCGTGCCACAGGCCTGTGGGTGTGAGGATCAAGTCGCCCCGGCTCATGGGGCATTTTTCGCCGTCCACCGTGGTCCATGCGCCTTCGCCTTCCACCACCATGCGCACCGCGTTGGGCGTGTGGCGGTGGCTGGGCGCCCATTCGCCGGGCATGAGCAATTGCATGCCCAAATACATGGCGGCGGATGCCTGCATTTTGTCCAGGCCATGGCCGGGGTTGGCCAGCACCAGCACTCTGCGCTCGGCTTTTTCAATCGGGGTCAGCTCGCCCGCTTTGAGCAGCAGGGGCTTGATGTCCTTGTAAGCCCAGCAGGTCGGCTGGGTCTGGCGCGTGGGCACTTTGGGCGGCAGCACGCCGCGCAGGCTGGGCCACAGCGGCACCAGGTTCAGGTTGCGCAGGTCTTGCACATAGTCTGGGGGCAGGTCTTCGATGCGGCCAAGGTCGTTCATGTCGTGTCTCCGTTCTTTCAGTGGTGCTGTGCGGCGTCGAGGCAGTTGCCCACGTTCCAGCCATACAGCCAGGCCATCGCATCATAAAAGCGCTCGGGGCTGCGGCCGCGCCACAGGTCATTGCGCACCAGGCGCTCCACACCCTTGGCGTGGTAGATGCGCCCCATCTCGCGGCTCGACAGCACGATGCGGGCCGTGCGGGCCACGCGGGCGCGCTGGTACATGTCCAGCGCTTGGGGCCAATCGTTGCCGTGTGTGCGCAGGGCTTCGCCCAAAGTGACAGCGTCTTCCATGGCCATGCAGGCGCCTTGGGCCATGTATTGCGTGGTGGGGTGGGCGGCGTCGCCCAGCAAGGTCACGCGGCCAAAAGTCCATTGGCCAATCGGCTCGCGGTCGGCCGTGGCCCAGCGCTTCCAGGTTTTGGGCAGGTCGATCAGCTGGCGGGCTTTGGGGCAGATGCCCTGGAAATAGCTTTGCACTTCTTCCTTGTTGCCGTCCTTGACGCCCCATTCCTCTTGCTCGCGGCTGTGGAAGGTGACGACCACGTTGTATTGCTCGCCGCCGCGCAGGGGGTAGTGCACCAGGTGGCAGTTGGGGCCCACCCAGATGGCGGCGGCGTTCCATTGCAGGTCGGCTGGAAAGTCTTTTTTGTCAACCACGGCGCGGTACACCACATGGCCCGTGACGCGGGCCGGGTCGGCCACGAACTGCTCGCGCACCACCGACTTGACGCCATCGGCCCCGATCAGCGCGCAACCTTGGAATGCCTTGCCGTTTTGGTCCCACACGGTCACGCTGTGTTCGTCTTGTTCGATGCGCACCACCCGGGTGCTGGTGTGGAATTGCACTTGACCGGTTTCTTGCGCAGCTTCGAGCAAAGACAAATGCACATCGGCGCGGTGAATGACGGCATAGGGGTTGCCAAAACGCTCACGAAATTTCTCGTCAGTGGGTATCTTGCCCACCTGGTACTCGTCAATGGCGTCGTGCATCACCATGTAATCGGTGTAAACCGCACGGCCCCGGGCCTTGTCACCGACACCCAGAGCGTCAAACGCATGAAACCCGTTCGGACCAATTTGGATGCCCGCGCCGATTTCGCCGATTTCGGGCGCTTGCTCCAGCACGGTGACGGCAAAGCCCTGACGCACCAAAGCCAGAGCTGCGGCCAGGCCGCCAATGCCACCGCCTGCGACGATGACGGGAAGTTGTGTGCTCGCACTGTTCATGAGGACTCCAGCAGGTGAAGGTGGTGAAAGTAGGTAGATTATAAGCATGCATATTATTTTTTTGCCAGCAAGCGGTTGCGGGCAAACCGACTAAAATTTCCCGACCGCTCGGTTGGTTAATGGGTTTGACCGGGCTTTGTACTTTCAAGAAAGCTTCTGCTCATGTCCCAAGTCCTGCAAAGTTTCATCGGTGGCCAATGGATCGGCCAGCAAGGCGCACAAAACTTGCGCAGTGCCCTCAACGGTCAAACGCTGTACCAAACCCATGCCGAGGCCATCGACTTTAGCGGCGCGGTGCACCACGCCCGCACCGTGGGCCTGCCCAATTTGCTCAAGCTGGATTTTCAGGAGCGTGCCCAGCGCCTCAAGGCCCTGGCCAAGTACCTGGGTGAGCACAAGGAAACGCTTTATGCCATCTCGGCCCACACCGGCGCGACGCGTGCCGACAGCTGGGTGGACATCGAAGGCGGTGCGGGCACTTTGTTTGCCTACTCCGGCATGGGCAGCAACGAGCTGCCCAGCGGCAACCTGATCCACGAAGGCCCAGCCTTCCCTCTGGGCAAAAAGGGCGGCTTTGCGGGCACGCACATCCTGGTGCCGCGCGGCGGCATCGCGGTGCACATCAACGCCTTCAACTTCCCCATCTGGGGCCTGTTGGAAAAGTTCGCGCCCAGCTTTTTGGCGGGCATGCCCTGCATCGGCAAACCGGCATCGTCCACCAGCTACCTGACCGAAGCCATGGGGCGCCTGGTCGAGCAATCGGGCATCTTGCCTGCGGGTGCTTTGCAGCTGGTGATCGGCTCCACCGGTGACCTGCTCGACCGCTTGAACGGCCAAGACGTGGTCACTTTCACCGGCTCGGCCGACACCGCCGCCATGCTGCGCGTGCACCCCAATGTCGTCAAGCACAGCATTCCTTTCAATGCCGAGGCCGACTCGCTCAACTGCGCCATCCTCGCGCCCGACGTGTCGCCCGATGACGAAGAGTTTGACCTGTTTGTGAAAGAAGTCGCCCGCGAAATGACCATCAAGGCGGGCCAGAAATGCACCGCCATTCGCCGCGCCATCGTGCCGCGCCAGCACCTCGATGCTGTGGCTGAAAAGCTCAAGGTCCGTCTGGCCAAAGTGGTGGTGGGCGACCCGTCGGTGGAGGGCGTGAAGATGGGGGCTTTGGCCTCGCATTCGCAACAGGCCGACGTGGCCGAGCGCGTGGCCCTGCTGCGTCAGAGCGCCGAGCTGGTGTTTGGCGGCGGCGCAAATTTCAGCCCGGTGGGGCAGGGCGTTGAAGGCGGTGCCTTCTACCAGCCCACACTGCTGCTGTGCCCAAAGCCCTTGCACACCGACAGCGTGCACGACGTGGAAGCCTTCGGCCCCGTGAGCACGCTCATGCCTTACGACGGCATCGACGAAGCCTTGCAACTGGCCGCACGCGGGCAAGGCAGCTTGGTCGGCACACTGGTCACGAAAGACCCGCAAATCGCGGCGCGTGTTATCCCCGTGGCCGCCGCTTTGCATGGCCGTCTGCACATCCTCGACCGCGAAGCTGCGGTCGAATCCACGGGTCACGGCTCGCCTTTACCACCCCTCAAACACGGCGGCCCCGGCCGTGCCGGTGGCGGTGAAGAACTCGGCGGCATCCGCGCCGTCAAGCACCTGATGCAGCGCACCGCGCTGCAAGGCTCACCCACCATGATCGCTGCCGTCACGGGCGAGCACATGCGGGGCGCCAAGCTGATCGAGACCGAAGTCCATCCCTTCCGCCGCTACTTCGAAGAATTGCAAATTGGCGAGAGCCTGCTCACCCACCGCCGCACCGTGGGCGAGGCCGACATCGTGGCCTTTGGCGGCCTGTCGGGCGACTATTTCTACATGCACTTTGACGAGATCGCCGCCAAAGACTCGCCCTTTGGCAAACGCATTGCGCACGGTTATTTTGTGTTGTCGGCCGCTGCGGGCTTGTTTGTTTCGCCAGCGCCGGGCCCGGTGCTGGCCAACTACGGGCTGGACACGCTGCGCTTTGTGAAGCCCGTGGGCATTGGCGACACCATCCAGGCGCGCCTGACCGCCAAGCGCAAGATCGACCGCCACAAGAAAGACGCCAACGGCGTGGGGCAGGGCGTGGTGGCGTGGGACGTGGAAGTCACCAATCAACTCGGCGAAGTTGTGGCCAGCTACGACATCTTGACGCTGGTGGCCAAAAAAGGCTGAATCATTGCGCTGGAACGCTTATAAAATTAATTATTTTTGAATTGGTCACAATTAATTGCCGATGTAAAATCCCGGTTTATTTAAAATGTAACAATTTCATTGGTAACCAAGGTTTGCCTTAACGCCGATGCCCAAAATTGGTGCATTGATGACCTGCAAGACTTGCACTTGATCAAAAAAACATGTCCCTATCAACTGCTTTTCCCCATCGCCCATTTGCCAGTGCATGCTTTTTTGTGGGTTCGGTCTTGGTGGGTTGGTCGGTACATGCCCAGACCCTTCCATTCGGCCTTCCAGCCGGCACCGCTGCAGCTTCTGTAGGCGCACCAGCCACCGCAGTGCCGGGCGCCCTGACTGCAGGTGGACAGCCTTCAGTTGGGCTGCCTGCCCAGCCGCCTTTGGGCTTGGTGCCATCGCCCCTCATGCCCCAGCGGCCCGACATGGGCGCTGCCGATGCCCAGCGAACCCCGTTGTTGCAACAGCAGCGCCCCTTCAAGCCCCAGGCCCCCAGCCAGTTCCAGCGTTTTGTCCAAGAAAGCACGGGCAAACTGCTGCCACACTTCGGCAGCACCTTGTTTGAAAACCCCATGGCTTACGCGGCAGACTCTGCCGCCCCTGCCCCGGCCGAATACGTGTTGGGCCCTGGCGACGAAGTTCGCATTCAAGTTTGGGGCGGTGTTGACTACGCGGGCAGCCAAACCCTGGACCGCAGTGGCCAAATCAACCTGCCCAAAATCGGCACCATCAACCTGAGCGGTGTGCGCGTCAAAGACCTTGAAGACACGCTGCGCAAACGCATCGCCACGGTTTTCAACACCGTGCAAGTCAACGCCGCATTGGGCAAGCTGCGCGGCATCACCGTGTTTGTGGTGGGCCAGGCCCAGCAGCCCGGCACCTACAACCTCACCGGCCTGTCCACCCTGGTCAACGCCGTGTTTGCCAGTGGCGGCCCCGGCGTCAACGGCAGCATGCGCGCCATCGAGCTCAAGCGCAACGGCCAAACCCTGACCACGCTTGACCTGTACGACTTCATTGTCAAAGGCGACAAATCCAAAGACGTCACGTTGCAGCCCGGTGACGTCATCATGATCCCGCCCGTCGGCCCCCGCGTGGCCTTGACGGGCGCGACCGACCATGCCGCCATTTATGAGCTGAAGCAAGGCACCAACCTGCAAAACCTGCTGGGCTTGGGTGGCGGTTTGCCAACATTGGCCAGCACCCAAAAAGTGCTGCTCGAGCGAATCGACCCGCAAAGCGCCAACGCACCTCGCCAAGTGCAAAACATCGCCTTGACGGCCCAAGGCCTGTCCCAAGTGCTGCGCGATGGCGATGTCATCACCTTGTTGCCCATGGTTCAGGCCTTTGGCAATGCGGTCACGCTTCAAGGTGCTATCGCCCAGCCCATGCGCCACCCCTTCACGCCGGGCATGCGCATCCAAGACCTCATCCCCGACCGCGCCGCCTTGCTCACGCCCGACTTCTTCAAGCGCCGCAACGACTTGGTGCAAAACCGCATCGCCCAACTGCGCGCAAGAGGCTTCACGCCCGAGCAAATCCAGGCCCTCGAGCGCGCCCAACAGCTGCCCGAAGACATCTCGCTCACCACCGAAATCATCAGTCGCAACAACCTGATCGGGCAAGCTCAGGCGCCTGGCCCACTGGGTCAGCAGGGCCAAGGATTTCAACCGGGCCAGCCTAACAACAACAACGCCGCAGGCAATGCCAGCATCGCCAACAGCCTCAACTTGTTGACCCCCCAAGAGCAAGAGCAACAGCTTCTGCGTGACCGCGAAGCCCGCGTGCAGCGCAGTGTCAATGACCGCGTGCGCAGCTTTCCAGACCAAATCAACTGGGACTATGCGGTCATCGAGCGTCTGAACAAAAACGAGTTGCGCACCCAGCTGATCCCCTTCAACTTGGGCAAAGCCATTGTGCAAAAAGACCCCGCGCACAACCTCGAACTGCAAGAGGGTGACATCGTCACCATCATGAGCAGCGCCGAGTTGCGCCTGCCCGTTGAACGCCAAACCCGCGTGGTCCGCATTGAAGGCGAAGTCGCCTCGCCTGGCCTTTACCAAGCCCTGCCGGGCGAAACCCTGGCCCAAATCATCGCCCGCATTGGCGGCGTCACACCACAAGCGTATTTGTATGGCGCCGAATTCACCCGCGAATCCGTTCGCAAACAGCAGCAACAAAACCTGGACCAACTCGTGCGCAGGCTCGAGACCCAGATGCAAAGCGCCGGCGCCACCCTGGCCGCCAACCTGACAGGTGAGCGCGCCCTCCAGTCACCGGCCCTCATCCAGCAGCAACAACAGCAAATGCGCTTACAAATTGACCGCCTCAAGGTCCTGCGCAGCAAAGGCCGCGTCTCGCTCGAGCTCGACCCCCTGCGCACCATGAGCGCTGCCACTTCTGGCACTTCCACTAGCCAAATGCTGGCCGCCTTGCCCGAGCTTCCGCTTGAAGACGGCGATGCCTTCTTGGTCCCCAGCCAGCCCGCCTTCATTGCAGCGGTTGGCAGCGTCAGCAACGAAAACGTGTTGGTTTACAGGTCCGGCAAAACAGTCGGAGACCTCATCCGCTCAGCCGGCTTGACCGAAGACGCCAAGCTCAGTGACGCATTTGTGTTGCGGGCAGACGGCTCGGTTTTCACCCGCAACAAGACGGGCTTCTTCAGCAGCGGGTTTGAGTCCGCCAAAGTCATGCCCGGCGACACGCTGGTGGTCCCGCCCAAGGTGGACCGCGAAAGCGGCTACAACTTCCTGGTGCGCGGTTTGCGCGACTGGACGCAAATTTTCAGCAACCTGGGCATTGGCGCCGCCGCCATCCGCACGCTGCGCAACTGATTTCCCATGCGCCTCACCCCCGCCCAAATCGACACCATCCAAAGCACCGTGCACGCGGTGCTGGGTGAGGGTGCGCGGGTGTCCCTTTTTGGTTCGCGACTGGATGACAGTCGGCGGGGGGGGGATGTGGATCTCTTGATCGAGGCACAGCCGGAGCCAGTGCTGCTGGATCGTGCCCGCATCAAAAATCGTCTGGAGATGCAACTACAGCTCCCAGTCGACATCGTGACCGCTTCACCACAGCAAGCCAGCGCATTTGTACGCATGGCACGCAGCCAAGCGCAGGTTTTGACGGGGTTCGTCAAATGAGCACCGAGCAACTGTTAGAAAACCAGCGTGAGCATCTGGCGGGATTGCTGGAAGCCATTCAGCGCTGCGTGTTTTTTTTGAATGCCAGCACCAACACCATCACTTGGCCATTGTCGGGCGCTTATTTGAGCGAGCACAAAAAATACAATCCACTCTTTGAAGCCTTGGCTGCAGTCAATGAGCGCTTTGCCAAATTGCAGGACACAACGGGTTCGGCCATGCGGCACAGCCTGTTGTTGTCGGGTGAACAAGCTGACAGCTTCATCAAAGTGTTGGCACTGTTTGAAAAGCAGGGTGTTGTCACCAGCATTGAATCTTGGCAATTGGCCAGAACGGCCCGCAATCTGGCTGCACATGACTACGAAACCGACTACGACAAAGTAGCCGAGCACTTCAACACCTTGCATGAATTGGTGCCAGAACAGGTTCGAATTGCTGCCAAATTCATGAGCTATTGCGCAGAACAGTTGAAAGTCGAACCGTTCAGTCAAGACTTTGCGCTTGAATTTCAACAAGTGGCAAATCAATACAAAACCACACAATAACCCCGTAGGTCGGTGGCTTCAGCCCCGACAAATGCAAGCACCCCCCACATGACCGACACCCCCCAATCCCTGGAAGCCGAAGACGAGATCAGCCTGCTCGACCTGCTGCAAACCATCGTCGACAACCTGCGCCTGCTCATCCTCGGGCCCTTGGCTGTGGGCCTGGCCGCACTGGGCATCAGCTTTGCTGTGCCCCCCACCTTCACCGCCACGGTCAAGTTTTTGCCGCCCCAGCAACAGCAAAGCGCCGCCGCCAGCATGCTGGCCAGCCTGGGCGGGTTGGGTGGCTTGGCCGGAGCCGCTGCAGGACTCAAAAATCCGTCTGACCAATACATGGCTTTCTTGAAAAGCAACAGCGTGCAAGACGAACTGATCGAGCGCTTCAAGTTGCAAGAGCGCTATGAGAAGAAGTTCAAAGACGACACCCGTTTGGCTTTGACCGGCAACACCCGCGCCACCAGCGGCAAAGACGGTTTGATCACGGTGCAGATTGACGACAAAGACCCCAAGTTTGCTGCCGAGCTGGCCAACGCCCATGTGGAAGAGCTGCAAAAACTGCTGGCCCGCCTGGCCGTGACCGAGGCGCAACAACGCCGCGCCTTCTTTGAAAAGCAACTGAGCCAAGTCAAAGAAAAATTCACCCAGGCCGAACAAGCCCTGCGCGCCACGGGCGTGAGCAGCAGCGTGCTCAAATCCAACCCCACATCGGCACTGGCCGCTGTGGCGGGCCTCAAGGCGCAAGTTACGGCCCAAGAGGTCAAAGTCGGTGCCATGCGCGGCTATCTGGCCGACACCGCCCCTGACTTTAAACAAGCCATGACCGAGCTGGCCAACCTGCGCGCCCAGCTGGCCAAACAAGAAAAAGACGAACCCGCCGCAGCAGCAGGGCAGGGCGACTATGTCGCCAAGTTCCGTGAATTCAAATACCAAGAAACCTTGTTTGAACTCTTTGCCCGCCAGTTTGAAATGGCCAAGGTGGACGAATCGCGCGAAGGCGCCGTCATCCAAGTGCTCGACGCCGCCCAGCCTCCCGAGCGCAAGTCCAAACCCAAGAAGGCCCTGATCGCCATCGTCGCCACCCTTGCCGCTGGCTTTGCCTTGTTGCTGTTTGTCTTCATTCGCCAGGCCATGCGCAACGCCAAACAAGACCCCGAATCGGCCCAAAAACTCATCGCTCTGCAAGCCAGCTGGCGCAAAGCCCTTGGCCGCAGCTGAGCTCAAAGCATCACTAAGGGCTTAAACGGTCAAATCGTGATTTTCGTACTGTGCGCCAGCACGGTCTGAGTCAGTTAACGCGGCAATCGCCGCAATCGCAAATGCCCAAATGGTGATGGCATTGCGGTAGCCTGCCCAATAAAGACGCATTGAAGCCAAAAATAAAATGGCTTCAGACGTTTACAGCCCAAACAATCTTTAAATAATCAAAAATGACAAGCTCGCAAAAAAAAATTGCCATCATCGGACTTGGCTATGTTGGCCTTCCACTTGCGGTTGAGTTCGGCAAACACCGTCACACCATCGGGTTTGACATCAATCAAGCCCGCATCAACGAGCTGCAATCAGGCGAAGACCACACCCTCGAATGCACCCCCGAAGATCTGCAAGCTGCGCAACATTTGCGTTATAGCTCGGAGCTTCAAGACCTAAATCAAGCGCAAATTTTCATCGTCACCGTGCCCACACCGGTTGACCAAGCCAACCGCCCCGACATGACGCCGCTCGTCAAAGCCAGCGAAACCGTGGGCAAAGTGCTAAAAGCCGGTGACATCGTCATTTACGAATCCACCGTCTACCCCGGTGCCACCGAAGAAGTGTGTGTGCCCGTACTCGAAAAATTCAGCGGGCTGAAGTTTAACCAAGACTTTTTCTGCGGCTACAGCCCCGAGCGCATCAACCCCGGCGACAAGGTCAACACCCTCACTACCATCCGCAAAATCACAAGCGGCAGCACCCCTGATGTGGCAAACGAAGTGGATGCGCTCTACAACGGCATCATCAAGGCCGGAACCTGGAAGGCCAGCAGCATCAAAGTAGCCGAAGCCGCCAAAGTGATTGAAAACAGCCAGCGCGACCTGAACATCGCCTTCGTCAACGAACTCTCCGTCATCTTCGAGCGCATCGGCATCGACACGTTGGAGGTGCTGGAGGCCGCCGGCAGCAAGTGGAACTTCCTGCCTTTCCGTCCCGGCATGGTGGGGGGGCACTGCATCGGCGTAGACCCGTATTACCTGACGCACAAAGCCGAAGAGCTGGGTTATCACCCGCAAATCATCTTGGCTGGTCGCCGCATGAACGACAACATGGCCCGCTACGCCGCACGTAATGTCATCAAGCGCATGCTGCAAAACGGCATTGACGTTGCCCGCTCCAGGGTTGGCGTCATGGGCATTACCTTCAAAGAAAACTGCCCCGACATCCGCAACAGCAAAGTAGCCGACCTTGTCAAAGAACTGCAAAGCTGGGGTGTCACCGTCGTTGTGACCGACCCTTGGGCCGACGCTGCAGAGGTCAAGCATGAATATGGCATTGAGCTGGGCTGCATCAACGACCAAAACCCGGTGGACAGCTTGGTCATTGCCGTGGGGCATCAAGAGTTCCGAGCCCTCACACCAGAGACCCTCAAAAGCTACTGTACGACCCGACATCAGCCCGTGGCCGCAGACCTCAAAACCCTTTATGACCGCCACGCGATGGCGCAAGCTGGGTTTACTGTCTTTCGCTTCTGACCACTTTTACAAGACAAATTTAAATGAAAAACTTTGCTCTCATCGGAGCCGCTGGCTACATCGCCCCCCGCCACATGCAAGCCATCAAAGCCTTGGGCCACAAGTTGTCAGTGGCTTATGACATCAACGATTCGGTTGGCATCATCGACAGCATCTCGCCCCAAAGCGAGTTCTTCACCGAGTTCGAACGCTTCCAAGAACACGCCCAGCAGCTCAAGCGCAACCCCGCCACCCGGATCGACTATGTGGCCATCTGCTCGCCCAACTACCTTCACCACCCGCACATTGCGGCAGGCCTGCGCCTAGGCTGTGACGTCATCTGCGAAAAACCCCTTGTGCCCACACCAGAACTCATGGACGAGTTGGCTCTGGTCGAGCAAGAAACCGGCAAGCGCGTTTACAACATCCTGCAACTGCGCCACCACGACGCCATCCTCAAGCTGCGCGACAAAGTCGCCGCTGCTCCCAAAGACACTAAGTTTGATGTCGAGCTGACCTACATCACTAGCCGTGGCAAGTGGTACATGGAAAGCTGGAAGGGCGACAACCGCAAATCATTCGGCGTGGCCACCAACATTGGCGTGCACTTCTACGACATGCTGCACTTCATCTTTGGCAAGCTCCAGCGCAACGTGGTGCACCACACCAGCACCCAAAAAGCCGCAGGCTATCTGGAATACGAACGCGCACGCGTGCGCTGGTTCTTGTCCATCGACGCCAACGACCTGCCCGCAGAAGTGCAAGGCAAAAAAACCACTTACCGCAACATCGACATCAGTGGCGAACAACTCGAATTCAGCGAAGGCTTTACCGACTTGCATACAACCAGCTACAGTGAAATCTTGGCTGGCCGTGGTTACGGCTTGAGTGATGCACGTCATTGCATAGAAACAGTCAACGTCATCCGTACAGCAGAAGTTGTCAAAGGTGATGCCAATGAAGTTCATCCATTTGTGAAACAATTGTCATGAACTATTCAGTGCACCCCAGCGCAATCGTTGACGAAGGCGCACAAATCGGCGAGGGCTCTCGCGTTTGGCATTTTGTGCACGTATGCGGTGGTGCCAAAATCGGCAAAGGCGTTTCGTTGGGCCAAAACGTCTTTGTGGGCAACAAAGTCACCATCGGTGACAAGTGCAAGATCCAGAACAACGTCAGCGTGTACGACAACGTCACGCTCGAAGAAGGTGTTTTCTGCGGCCCCAGCATGGTGTTCACTAACGTATACAACCCCAGATCACTGATTGAGCGGAAAAACGAATACCGCGACACCCTTGTCAAAAAAGGTGCCACCCTCGGTGCCAACTGCACCATCGTGTGTGGTGCCACAGTAGGTGAATATGCTTTTGTTGGTGCGGGTGCGGTCATCAACAAAGACGTCAAGCCCTATGCGCTCATGGTGGGTGTACCTGCCCGACAAATTGGCTGGATGAGCGAATTTGGTGAGCAACTCGACTTGCCCCTTAATGGGTACGCACAAACCGCATGCCAGCATACAGGTGACCTTTACATCCTGAGCGGCACCACATTGACCAAACAACCCGAGTAAGTACCATGGAATTCATCGATCTTAAAAGCCAGTACCAGCGTCTAAAAAAAGACATTGATGCAGGTATCCAGCGCGTGCTCGATCACGGTCAATACATCCTAGGCCCTGAAGTTGCTGAGCTTGAAGAAAAGCTTAACAAATATACAGGCGCCAAATATTGCATTACCTGTGCCAATGGGACGGACGCTTTGCAAATTGCACAAATGGCCTTGGGCATAGGTCCCGGCGACGAAGTCATTACCCCCGGCTTTACCTACATCGCCACGGCCGAGACCGTGGCTCTGCTGCGTGCCAAGCCGGTTTATGTAGACATTGACCCACGCACATACAACCTGGACCCCAAGCTGCTGGAAGCCGCCATTACCCCACGCACAAAAGCCATCATCCCGGTCAGCCTGTACGGCCAGTGCGCGGACTATGACACCATTAACGCCATAGCGACCAAACACGGAATTCCGGTGATTGAAGACGCGGCCCAAAGCTTTGGCGCCACTTACAAAGGCCGCAAAAGCTGTAACCTGACGACTATTGCTTGCACCAGCTTCTTCCCAAGCAAGCCCTTGGGTTGCTACGGCGACGGCGGCGCCATCTTCACCAATGACGACGAACTGGCCAAAGTCATGCGCCAAATCGCTCGCCACGGCCAAGACCGCCGCTACCACCATATACGTGTAGGCGTGAACAGTCGTCTCGATACCTTGCAGGCAGCAATTTTGTTGCCCAAATTGGCAGTCTTGGATCAAGAAATGATGCAGCGGCAGCGGGTTGCTGATACATATAACGAGCTACTGTGTACTGTCGTTGCGAGCGAAGCGCGGCAATCCATCCCCGCCATCCAAGTCCCCTACATAGAACCCCACAACACCAGCGCATGGGCTCAATACACTATCCAAGTTCCTAACCGAGAAATATTGCAATCCCAACTCCAACAAGTTGGCATACCAACCGCGGTGCACTACCCAATACCCCTTAATAAGCAACCTGCCGTCGCCGCACACAATCTGAAATTACCTGTGGGTGATGCAGTGGCCCAGAAAGTAATTAGTCTGCCTATGAGTCCGGATTTAGAGCGCGAAGATCAAAATGTCATCTACTCAGCCCTAGGTGAGTTAATTAATAATGATTAAAATAGTCACAATAGTCGGTGCTCGCCCACAATTTATTAAGGCTTCAGCCATATCACGCTTAGTTCGTGATCGCTTTTCGGCTGAAATCGAAGAAATCATCGTGCATACCGGCCAGCATTATGACGAAAACATGTCGAAGGTTTTCTTCGATGAACTTGACATACCACGTCCCGGCTACAACCTCGAGATTGCCGGCGGAAGTCATGGCGCCATGACTGGACGAATGCTTGAAGCCATCGAAACTGTACTGATCAAGGAAAACCCCGACTGGGTCTTGATCTACGGCGACACCAATTCCACTTTGGCCGGCGCACTCGCCGCGGCCAAGCTACACATCCCCGTCGCCCATGTCGAAGCCGGTTTACGTTCCTTCAATATGCGCATGCCAGAAGAGGTCAATCGCTTGCTGGCCGATCGCTTGTCCAAACTGTTGTTCTGTCCAACAGAAACCGCTGTAACCAACTTGTCGAATGAGGGCATTAAAACAGGTATGCACAACGTCGGCGATGTGATGTTCGATGTCGCACTCTATTATCGGGAGTGTGCCAGAGCACACAGCAAGGCGCTGACTAAATTTGGCCTTCAACCCAGTCAATTTGCCTTGGCTACATGCCATCGTGCGGAAAATACCGACGATCCGCAACGGCTCAAAGGCATTGTTTTTGCCCTTGCTGAAATCTCCAACACTTTGCCTGTGATCCTGCCACTGCACCCGCGCACCCGAGCGCTTCTGGCAATCAACAAGTTGGAAGGGCAACTCGGCAAGGTCAAAGTGGTTGAACCTCTGCCTTTCCTCGATATGGTCGCCCTTGAGCAGGACGCGAAAGTCATTTTGACCGACTCAGGAGGCGTTCAAAAAGAGTCCTACTTTTACGGCGTTCCCTGTATTACGTTTCGTGACGAAACGGAATGGGTCGAAACGGTAGAGCTGGGGTGGAATCGCCTTGTTGGAGCCGATACGCAAAAAATCCACTCCGCGTATGCAACCATCGCTACTCCGCAATCAGGCGCACCCAACGTCTATGGAGATGGAAACGCCGCCGAAAAAATCATCGAAATATTGAGGAGCCAAGCATGATTCTTATTCTTTTGCCCGCCTATAACGAGGAAGAGTCGCTTCCTCGGTTAATGCCAAAACTCAAGGAAACACTCGAAGGAATGAAGGAAGAGTACCGGATCGTCGTCTGCAATGATGGTAGTCGCGACAAGACTCAATCTATGCTCGAATCCTACGCTGAGAAAATGCCGCTGGAAATCATCCAGCACAAAATCAATCGGGGACTGGGTGAGTCCGCGCGCGATCTTTTCGAAAGGGCCAGTGAGATCACGCAACCGGGTGATGTTATTGTCCGTCTCGACTGCGACGACACCCATGAACCCGAATACATCCCATCGATTGTCGCAAAAGTACGTAGCGGTTTCGATGTGGTGATTGCCTCACGGTTCGAACCGGGCGGCGGACAGATAGGCGTCAATGGTTACCGTTCATTTATCAGTCGCTGCGCCAACTTGTTCATGAAGGTTTTTTTTCCTATTTCGGGCCTTAAAGAGTACTCTTGTGGGTTTAGGGGGTATCGGGCTGAAAAAATCAAGGAAGCAATCAGCTTTTATGGGAACAATTTCATACAGCTCAAAGGGTTGGGTTTCACTTGTACATTGGAGAAACTGGTCAAGCTTAAATTGATAGGCGCCCGGTTTGGTGAAGTGCCATTCATGCTTAGATATGACCAGAAGCAGAGCGCCAGCAAAATGGTCAGTAGCGTCACCACTCTGGGGTATCTGGTGATGACAATTCTCTATCACTGGCCCTGGGGTGGGTGGCGCGCTGCTATTAGAAAAAATCATTTCGATTGGACGGTTTCGAATGACAGGCCATAAAAAATACAAACGAACGGAATACTATGTGTGGCCTGATTGCACTATTCGCCCCAGGGGATAGAACCTCTTCGCGCAAGAACGCCATGCAAGCCATGCTTGCCCGCATCGCTCATCGTGGCCCCGATGGCGAGGGTGTGCATCATGTCCCCGGTCAGGCCATGTTCGGTCATCGCCGATTGGCAGTTATCGATCTGGAACATGGTGCGCAACCGATGGTGAGCGCTGATCAGCGTTACACGCTGGTTTTCAATGGCGAGATCTACAACTACCTCGAACTGCGCCAGGAATTGGAAAAGCAGGGCGTTCGCTTCAGAACCCATTCCGATTCCGAGGTGTTGCTGCAACTGTTGATCCACCACCAAGCGGCGGCCATCGACCAGCTCAACGGTATGTTTGCCTTCGTCTTTCACGATCGTCAAGACAATACCTGGATTGCCGCGCGCGACCATTTCGGTATCAAACCGCTTTACTACGCAAAGGTAGGCGAGGAACTGCTGTTCGCCTCTGAGATCAAAGCTCTGCTGGAACATCCGGAACTGCGGGCAGAGCGTGATGACCACGCACTGCACCAATACCTTTCAATGCAATTCTGCCTCGACGACCGCACCCTGTTTGAGGGTATTCGCAAGATCAAACCCGGCCATTACCTGACCGGGCAGGGCCCAACCGTTCAGTACGATCGCTGTTACTGGGATACTCACTACCAGATCGACTCATACCACACGGAAACCTATTTTCGTGAAGAGTTGCTCGCACTGCTGCACGACAGCATGCGTCTGCAGACTCGATCGGATGTACCCCTCGGTGGCTACCTCTCCGGCGGCATTGACTCCAGCCTAGTTTGCCGCCTAGCCGCCGAATATCTCGATCAGCCCATGCCCATGTTTCACGGGCGCTTTGCCGAAGGCCCGCAATACGACGAATCGCAGTACGCTAAGGTCTTGGTCGAACACGCCGGCGGGCGCTATCTCGATGTGGTTCCAACTGCTGATGAATTTGTCCGCGACCTGCCCAAATTGATCGAGGCGCTGGATGAGCCGCTTGCCGGCCCCGGTCTGTTCCCTCAATACGCGGTCAGCAAGTTGGCCAGGGAACACGTTACCGTCGTGCTAGGGGGGCAAGGCGGCGACGAAATCTTCGGTGGCTATGCCCGTTATCTTGTGGGCTATCTCGAACAGGCGCTCAAGGGGGCGATTTTCGAAACCCAGGAGGAGGGGAAACATCTCGTTACCCTCGAATCCATCGTACCCAATCTGGCCCTGCTCAAGCAGTACACCCCACTGCTTGGTAATTTCTGGAGCAAAGGGCTGTTTGAAGAGATGGACGCCCGATACTTCCACCTCATCGATCGTAGCCAGGGGCTCTACCACCTGCTGCACCCGGATGCCGTGGCGCAGTTTGATCGCAAGAGGCTGTTTGCCGACTTCCAGAAGGTCTTCAACCATCCGGATACCCTCTCCTACATCAACAAGATGACTCACTTCGATCAGAAAACACTGCTGCCCGCACTGTTGCAGATCGAAGATCGCGTCAGCATGGCCGTCTCACTCGAATCACGCGTCCCGCTGCTTGATAAGCGCATTGTGGAACTCGTGACCAGTATGCCGCCGCAGCTCAAGTTTCAGGGTGGGCGCACCAAACACATCCTCAAAAATACCATTAGCCACCTCTTGCCTGACACAATCCTCAATCGCAAGGACAAGATGGGTTTCCCGGTGCCGCTTAATGAATGGATGAAGGGCGGTGTGGTGCGCGAGTTTGTCTCGGACACCCTGCTCTCGCAAAGGAGTTTGCAGCGCGGCGTATTTAAGCCCGAGGCACTCAACGCTATGCTAGATCACCAGGGCTTAGGCGGACGCCAGTTGTGGGGGGCACTCTCGCTGGAACTCTGGCACCAGAGGTACATGGATGCCCGTTGACCCGATGCAATTACCCAACTCCGAGCATATCCGTAATCATGTGTTGGCGGCGCTTATGCGCTATTGGTCTGCCGAACCGAAAAGTGTTGCCGGACTTCCCGTGGCGCAAAAATCTTCGGTTACGCCTATTGCCGGACCACTGCGACTAGTTGAAATAACATTACCAGATTGGGCAACACACTGCGGTGTCAACGGGGCCTTGTTGGTGCCCGCTGAGGCCGCAGCCGAGGCAGGCACTTGGCAGCACACTGATTGGTGGCTTGCCGCCTTTCTGCTGCTCGAAGCCTGGCACGAACGGGTATGGGAGTACGATCATGGCCCCATTCACTCCTTCAGTTTCTATCTTAAGGGCTGGGACGAGCGGGCTTGGCAACATGCCTGGGTCAATCGCATCGGCTTGTTCTTGCGCCAGTGGGCGATTCAGCAATCAGGGTACGGGGGCGCAGACAGGATCGGGCCGTTGCCGAAGATCCAAATTCACATGACGCACGATGTCGATGCGGTAGCTAAGACCTTGCCCATACGACTGAAGCAAGGGGCGTTCAACTTCTTCAACGCTGCGCAAAGTGTGCGGCGCGGTCAGTTCCGCCAAACGGCCGAGCGGCTTCGTCAGGCCACCCGTTTCCTGCTGGGGCAGGAAAACTGGTGGACCTTCGATCGGTTGCAGCAATGGGAGTCAGACATGGGCATACAGGCCACCTACCATTTTCATGTTGACACCCAGCCCAAAACTCTTAAACGCTGGCTGTTTGACCCCGGCTACGACATTACCTCGCCCAGGCTGAAAACCCTGCTGCGTCAGCTCGCCGTGCAAGGTCACACCATTGGCCTGCACCCAGGTTTTGAAACCTGGCAAGATGCAGAACAGATCTCCGCACAACGCGCCCGTGTCGAACAGTCCGCCGGTGTTCAGGTTACTCACTGCCGCCAACACTGGTTGCGCTTCAGTTGGCAATCAACCTGGCTGTCACAACAAACCGCCGGGCTGGCACAAGACACCACCCTGATGTTCAATGACCGACCCGGCTTCCGCAACAGTAGCGCACTGGCCTGGCATCCGTGGCAAACCGCAAGCGCAGCGGCGCTCAACCTCACCGCACTGCCTTCTGTTTTCATGGACTCGCACTTTTACGACTACCAACCCATGACACCCGCCGCCCGCCAAATGGCGATGCGCCATTGGCTGCATGAGTGTCACTGCGTCGGCGGCGAGATTGTCGTGCTGTGGCATCCGCATACCCTCACCACCGACTACGGTTGGTCCGACGGCTTTCGGGACGCGGTCAAACTCACCAAGGAGTTCCAGTTTTGCCAATAAGAAATATCCTCCCGCACAGTTTAAGTAGCAAGCTTTGGGGCGATCGCGAAAGCTGGGGGCTGACACCCAACTACGATGATCCCTGCTGGCAGCAATGGCAGTCCACCTACACCGAGTTTTATCAGGCCAATCAGCGTGAAGGCATTGGCACACGGGTGAACGATGCCGGCTATGGCGTGATGTCCACCATCGACCTGACCGGCAAGCGCGTACTCGAGATTGGCGCGGGGGATATCCGCCACATCAAATACTGGCGCGGCAAGCCGGCAGAATACCTGCTGGCCGATGTTTCACCGGAGATGATGGCCTTTGCGCAAAAGCGGCTGGATGAGCATGGCGTCACCTACCGCAGCCTGCCGGTCGGCCGCAACCAGCCGCTGGCGCTGGAAGATGCCTCGGTCGATGTCATTGTCAGCTTCTATTCGCTCGAACACCTCTATCCACTACGTCCCTATCTGGAAGAATTTAAGCGCCTGCTCAAGCCCGGGGGCTGTCTCATCGGCGCAATTCCCTCCGAGGGCGGGCTCGCGTGGGGGGGGGGGCGAATGGTCACCTCGCGTCGCTGGTTCAAGGCCAACACCACCATCGACCCCGACAAGATCATCTGCTGGGAACACCCCAACTTTGCCGATCACATCCTCGCCGAACTCGATCAGGTGTTTCAGCGCCAAGCCATTGGCTATTGGCCGCTGCCCTGGCTGCCCGCACTCGACCTGAATCTGGTCATTCGGCTCCGCTACCGCAAGCCAACGGAGTGATGAGTGGCGGCTAATCCCTATCTGGACGAAATCAAGCGCAACCTGCCGCGTTTGCTCGCCCTGTTCGATACCGACCAGACCAGCACCAGCCACGGCATGGGTGATCGCTACCACTGGGCGTGGGGCTTGATCGACTTCGGCAACGGCACCTTCCAAGGGGCCGCCCATGGCATGGCCCGCCTGTGGTGCGCCGGATTGTGGCCCTATCCAACCCCCAAGACCCAGTTCCTGGCCCGAATCGATGACTTGTTCGAGGCTGCCGGGCGACTGACGCGCAAGGATGGCTCACTGGAAGAGGCCTTCCCGCACGAGGGTTCCTACTGCGTCACCGCGCTGGTTGCCTTCGATTTGTTGTGTGCCATCGACTTGCTCAACACCGAAAAGGAGAAGCAGCAACAACGCTGGCGCGCCATCGTCGCGCCAATGATTGGCTACCTCATCCGTGCCGACGAAACCCATGCGCTTATCTCTAACCATCTTGCCACTGCAGTCGCCGCCCTGCTACGTTGGCACCGTTTGACCGGGGATAAACGGGCCGAGCGCAAGGCCAGAGTGCAACTCGACAAGATTCTGCACCACCAGTCCGATGAAGGCTGGTTCAAGGAGTATGAGGGCGCCGACCCCGGCTATCAGACCCTCTGCACCTACTATCTGGCCGATGTGCATCAACTGCGGCCCGACTTGGGCTTGATCGAGCCGCTACGCCGTTCAATCAAGTTTCTCTGGCACTTTGCCCATCCCGATGGATCGTTTGCCGGACTCTACGGCAGCCGGAGCACACGCTTCTATTACCCCGCAGGCGTGCTGGCGCTGGCGAACGAAATTCCCGAGGCGGCAGCGCTTAGTGCATTCATGGTCAGTTCCATCGCAGAGCAGCGCGTGGTCACCCTTTCCGCAATGGATGAACCCAACCTCATCCCGATGTTTAACGCCTACGCCTGGGCGGCAGCCATGTCCAAGGAGGCAAACGCTGCCGAGCCCGCCGTCACGCCACTGCTGACTTTGCCCTGTCAGGACACACAGCCACTTAGCCACCAGTTCCCGCAGGCAGGTTTGTGGCTCCACCGTGGCCCAAATCACTATACGCTCATCAACACCCACAAAGGTGGGGTCGTTTACCACTTCCGGCAGGGGCACCCTCCACTGATCGATGCCGGTGTGGTCGTGTGTGATGCCAAGGGACATTACGCTAGTTCGCAAGCCCACGAACCATACAACCGAGTCCATCTAAAAGGGGAACAACTCGAAATCACGGCTGCCATCACCGCCATGCCCAAGCAACTGCCCGGGCCGGTTCAGTTCATGGTGCTCCGTGGCCTCTGTTTGACCGCCTTCCGCTTCGCCCCCTTGCGTGAATGGATCAAGCAGCAATTGGTCAGAATGTTGATTACCCGTCGTCATCACTGGCCGCTACACAATCTGCGCACCGTCACACTGGGCGAGGCCCTCAAGATTGAAGACCAGACAGATCTGCAGGCTGGATATCAAGTGGGGAAAAATACTGGCACCTTCGTCCCCATTCACATGGCCAGCCAAGGCTACTGGCAGCTTCAGGATGAACTGGGGCAAGACGAGGGGTGGCAGTCATGATTCCGCGCTTCAAGCCCTGGCTCGGCTGGGCCGAATTCTTGGCCCTGTTCAAACCGAACAAGGGCGCAGTAGAGCGCTTCGAGCAAGCCTTTGCGAAAAAATTCAAGGCCATCGATGCTGTTTCCTTTCCCTATGGCCGCTCCGCCCAATGGGCATTTTTCAACGCCTTCGGTATCAAAAACGCCGAAATCATCATGCCGGCCTACACCTGCTCGGTAGTGGCCCACGCCGTCACACTCAGTGGCAACACCCCGCGCTTCATCGATATCGACCTGCATGACTACAACATGAATCTCGTCCAGGCCGAGGCTGCGATAAACCAAAACACCCGCGCAATCATCGCCACCCACACCTTTGGCTACCCGCAGGACCTTGATCGGTTAGAAGCCATGGTCAAGCGTGGCGAAGAAAAATACGGCCACAAGATTTGGCTGATGCAGGACTGCTGCCATGCCTTTGGCGCCGAATGGAAGGGGCGGATGATCGGCACCTCCGGTGATGTGGCGGTGTATGCGCTGAATATAAGCAAGATGATCACATCTATCTTCGGCGGCATGCTCACTTTTCAGGATCAGGCACTGGCCGACAAGGTGCGCGCTTGGCGCGATGCCCATTACCGCAGCGCCAGTGGCTGGAAAGCAATCCAGCGCCGACTCTATCTGCTGGCTATCTACATCGCCTTCAACGAAAAAATCTACAGTTTGACCTGGTGGATGCAAGAGAAGACTCCCCTCCTGAACCACTTCACCAAGTCCTATCATCTGGACGACAAGATTCATTTTCCGCCGGACTATCAGGATCGAATGCTGGATGTCGAAGCCGCAGTTGGCATGGCTCAACTCGAACGCTACGACGACATCATCGCAAGAAGACACGCCAACGCGGTCTGGTATGACATAAACCTACCCAAGCGCCCGGGTTGGATATTTCCGCCACTAGTGGAGGGCGCGACCTATTCGCATTATGTGGTCAGAGTGCCGGAGCGCAAGCCGGTTATGGATGAGTGGGCCAGCGAGGGAATTCAGCTGGGGGAGTTGATTCAGTACAGCATTCCGTTGTTGCCGGAGTATGCCGGCAATAAACCGTCGCAGTGTGATAACTCGGAACTGGCGAGTTTGAGAACAATCAATTTTCCGGTGACCCAGTCTGTTAAGAAAATTTGAACAAGTAAAGCACAATGAAAACAATGCTAATTTTAGGGGGCGATCGAATTGCTCAAAAGGCGCTAGAAAGTCTTGAGGAATCAGATTCCTTGGTGATTGTTATTGATCGTTCAACAAGCATTAAGCGTGTAGCGAAATTGATCTGGAGAAAACGGCTCAGCCTGATATTGGTTCTCAAAATGTTGATATGCGAAGTAAGAAGAGAATCTTCCGCTGTCCCATCGGTTTCCTTTTCGGGGATTAAAAACAACAAAGAATTATTGCTACTTCTAAATAAACACAAACCAGAGCGAGTGGTGCTGTTCAGGGCTGGTCTTGTGATAAACAAAGAAGTCATTTCACAAGGTATTCCGCTGCTCAATATACACTGTGCAAAGGTGCCGGAGTATGGCGGTCTAGGGTCAATTGATCGGGCCTTGAAAGATAATGCATTGGAGCAGAATGCAACACTTCATCAAGTCACTACAACAATTGATGAGGGTCAGTTATTTGATGTAGAGCCATTTCGGTTGAATTCATCTAGATCATATTGCCAAAACGAAGATATCGCCTACCAAGCGGGTCTCAAACTTCTTTACCGAACAATTGGGAATTAAGCGACTGTGGATTTAATATGAGTCGCCTCAAACAACTTGGCAAAGATTCCCTCATCTACGGCATCGGCGGCGTGTTTGCCAAGGGGGTGTCGTTCTTCCTGCTGCCTGTCTATACCCGCATCTTCACCCCCGCCGACTACGGCACCATCGAGATGCTGACCGTGATCAGCAGTTTCCTCGCCGCTATTCTAGTCATGGGCATGGACTCCGCGCAGTCAATGTACTTCTTCAAGCACAAGGAGGAGGGCAAGGCGACCCAGGCGAGCATCGTCTCGTCCATCCTGCAATGGCGGCTGGTCTGGGGCTCGGTCATCGTGCTTGTCGCCACCTTGTCATCCCCTCTGCTCAATGCCGCGCTGTTTAACGGCAAACTCAGTTGGGAATATTTTGCCATCGCCTTCGTCGGCACACTCTTTGCCCAAATCATGAGCCAGAGTGCCGAGGTGATGCGCCTGCTCTACCGCCCTTGGGGCTACATTGGCATTACGCTCAGCCAATCACTGCTTTCAGCCGCGCTGATGTTGACCGCAGTATGGATATTCGACCAAGGTATCTTCGGTTTTTTTCTCGGTACCGCAGTGGCATCGATGGCAGTCGCGTTGCTGGGTTGGTACAAAATCCGCGAATACCTGACATTCGATCGCCTGCATACTAACTGGTGGCCGAAACTGGTGCGCTTTGGCGCACCACTGGTCCCTGCGGGTTTGGCGATGTACTTCATGACTACAGCCGACCGCTGGTTCGTACAGTATTACCACGGCGAAGAGGCGCTCGGACTCTTTGCAGTCGGTGCCAAATTCGCCATGCTGATGACACTCGCCGTAGAAACCTTCCGCAAGGCCTGGTGGCCCATCGCCATGGACGCCATGCACAGCGACGATGGCCCGGAAACCTTCCGCCTGATCGCCCGCCTCTACATGGGGTTCGGAACAGCCGCAATCGTTATCCTGACCTTCCTGTCGCCATGGCTGGTCCAATGGCTCACCGCGCCCGCGTATCACGATGCCTGGCCCATTGTCGGAATCCTCGCTTGGCAAGCCCTCTTCTACGGCTTCTTCATCCTTGTCTCGGCAGGCATCTGGAAAGCAGAGAAGACCTACCTGAACCTCTACCTGATGGGGGGGGCAGCGATTTTTGGGCTGCTGCTCAACTGGCTATTGGTTCCCAACTATGGCGGATTAGGGGCGGCACTATCTACATCGCTCACATATTTTCTGTGGACTGTTGCATCGCTTCTCATTTCCGAGCGTTGCTGGCATGTGGGGTACAAACTAGGTTTGCACTTAAGCCAAATTGGAATCGGTATTTCAATAGCAGTGCTATTGATAGTCGATGGTCTCAACTATTGGCTATCCCTGTCTTTGGTTGGTATGGCGGTCTTGGTGCTGCTGGCTAGTTCACTCGACTTTAAACACTGGCGTATGCTTATTAATAAATTTGCTAGGGCATTCGGCCATGATTGATAAAATAAAAAAGAAGCTCGAAAAATTAAACTTTGACAATTGGGTGCAAATTTTGCTTCACCCTGTTTTGATTCCGTTCGCCATGATTCCCGCGTGGTTCAAATCACTTTGGAACTCGCGGATTTTGCTTTGGGGGCAGTGGAGTCGATATCACGGTTTCAATGCTCAAAATGCGATTAATTCGCTGTTTTATCGCACACAGTGGATAAGTATTAACCGCTATGGTCGATTGGCTAATAGCCCGATCATCGGCTTAGGTAAATTTCCGCTATCGAATTGGTGGCATTTGTCATCGCTGGCGAGCTATTTCTACGCCAACGCGGGTGCAGTAACGACTTTGCTTGGGGTGCTATTCTTAGTACTTAGCCATTTGATCTGGATACAGTCAGCAAGCTGGGTTTGGGTGCTAATAGTAACTGCCTTATTTTTGTTTAGCTCTACATCCTATATTATGGCATTCGCGCGACAAAATTATCAAATACTGGCGTGGATGTTTATACCGGTTGGATTGTATGGATTGTTAAATTCACAATGGATAGTTGCGGCTGCTGCCTTCTTGATTGCGTCAGTACTTGGGGTGACAGCTTTTGTTGTGAGCATTTATTTGGTATTGATCTACGTAGTCTATTCATCAAATTATCAAATGCTTTGGCTAATGTTGCCGGCCTCAATTGCGGTCACCATCAAAATGGTTCCACTGTTTGTTAAAGGTAACGCCCGAGAATCCTTGATGAACATGGCAAAGCTAATCGGGTTGGTTCATGTTAAGGTGAGGTACAAACGCACATCGATGGGTTTTGGTTTGTTCAACGTGTACATGCTAATGCTTTATGGATTTTCACTAGGCCTTGTTTGGTTAGCAAAGCAGGATGTGCCGATCTTTATGTTTGCTGCGGTTGTGCTTTTTTTGATCAATCAGCGTTTCTTGCGATTTGCAGATGATCAATCAGTCGTTTTGACTGTGGCCATGGCGGCAGTAGTAGAGATTTTGATTGCGCCATTCAATTGGTTGGCGTTGGCGGGGTTGGTGATTGTGTTGAATCCTATACTTAAATTTTTTCAAGCCGGTGAATATGTAGTGCCGATAATCTCTTCTCCATTCGATACTGAAAAAATGCTAATTAAACTGCATGATTTTTTCGACTGCATATCTTCCGGTGAGCGTGTGCTATTTTCATTTAATGACCCACAAGGTGTGTATGAAAATATCTTTGATGGCTATCGCATATTGTATGAGGCGCCGTTAGTGGTTGCTGCAGAGCGCAAAATTCACTTAATTCCGGATTGGCATGCTGTGTTGGAAACCAATCACGAAAATGCACCTCCAATCTGGGGTAAGTCAGTGGATGAGGTTCGCAGTAACATGAATTATTGGCAGGCTAACTACGCAATCATTTATCAGGACTCTGGGACTCAACTTTCTAACGAATGGCGAGATCAATTCGAAGTGGTAGCAGAATTTGATTGGTTATCTGTTTACGAAGAGAAGATCATCCTGGAAACTATATCAAAGTCACTGAAACCTCCGAAATGGTGGCTTGTAAAAAATAATCGATTTCCAATCTTGAAAAAGTACGCTGGCAAAAAACTATTCAGCAGCAGCAATATTGGGAATCACGAAGCGGTTTTGAATCGGATGCACAACGCATCCAGTAACAGGTGAAAAGCGATATGTGTGGAATTTTTGGAATCATCGCGAAAAACGAAGTCAACCAGGCGCATCTGCAACAACTGGCCCATCATGCCCGCCAGCGTGGGCGCGATTCGAGCGGTTTGCTGATTCACGGCAAAGGCCACTACCAGGTCAAGCGTGCCGACTACGACATCAAGCGCCTGATGAAAAAGCAAGGAACACTGACGACCGAGTTTGTCATGGGCCACAGCCGCTTGATCACCAATGGTCTGGCCGATAATCAACCGGTGGTGCGCGATGGCATTGTTGTCATACATAACGGCATCATCGTCAACGAAGAAGCGGTCTGGCAAGGTTTACCCGTAGAGCGCATATTCCAGATTGATTCCGAGGCCATTGTCGGACTGGCCATGCACCACCTGGCGCAAGGGCATGAGCTGGTTGTACTGCCGCGCCACATTCTCGCTACATGTCAGGGCACCATTTCCTCAGCACTCGCCATTCCCAAGCTGGGCAAGGTCTGCCTGTTTTCCAATAATGGCAGCTTGTATGTGGGCAAGCATGGGCCGGATGTTTATTTTTCCTCGGAACAATACCCGCTGCAGCAACTGGATTGCACGGAAATCGAGCAGGTTTGGCACGATGGCTTAATTCTTGATATCCCAACCGCTGACACCATCGAAATCAACGATGACGCCAGCCGCACAGAAAACCTGATCCCGGTTTTCAAGAACATTGCCGCCGAAGAGGCGATGCTGATCTACCCAAAACACAATCTGCGCCGCTGCACCAAATGCATCCTCCCCGAAACCATGCCCTTTATCCACTTCGATGAAAAGGGCGAATGTAATTACTGTAAAAACTACAAGCCGCGCAATAACCCCAAGCCCAAGGAACAGTTGTTTAATCTGGTGGAGCCTTATCGCCGTAAAAATGGCCCTGACTGCATCGTCCCCTTCTCTGGCGGTCGCGACAGTTCCTGGGGCCTGCACCTGATCGTCAATGAACTCAAGATGAAGCCGATCACCTACACCTACGACTGGGGTATGGTGACCGACCTGGGCCGGCGCAATATTAGCCGCATGTGTGCGGAACTGGGCGTAGAGAACATTATCGTAGCCGACGATATCTCCAAAAAACGCCGCAACATCGCCATGAACCTAAAGGCCTGGTTAAAGACCCCCAACCTGGGCATGGTCAGTATCCTCACCGCCGGTGATAAACACTTCTTCCGCCATGTCGAAACCGTCAAACGCCAGACCGGCATCAACCTCAACCTATGGGGCGTCAACCCGCTGGAAGTTACGCACTTTAAGGCTGGATTTTTGGGGGTACCACCAGATTTCGAAGAAAAGCGTGTTTACATGCACGGATGGTCTAAGCAGATGAATTACCAATGGCTGCGATTCAAAGCCATGCTACAAAGCCCCGGTTACTTCAATCGTTCACTCTGGGATACGATTTCCGGAGAGTACTACCGCAGCGTAACCGAAAAAAGCGATTACTTCCACATCTTCGACTACTGGCGCTGGGATGAAAAGGACTGCGATGACACCCTGAAACACTACGATTGGGAATTAGCACCGGATACCAGCACAACTTGGCGCATCGGTGATGGTACAGCAGCCTTGTATAATTACATCTACTATACGATGGTGGGATTTACAGAACACGATACATTTCGAAGCAATCAGATCAGAGAAGGTCAAATGACTCGGGAGGAAGCGCTGAGGTTGGTTGAGGAAGAAAATCGACCAAGATATCAAAATATTAGATGGTATTTGGATGCAGTTGGAATAAATTATATAGAATTTATAAATAAAATAAATAATAAAAATACAAACTAAGTAAGGAAAAAAATTGACTAATAAAAAATTATTTTTTACAGATTTGTCAAAAGAGTTGATAGTTATTACAACCGTGACCAATTGGAAAGAGCCACCAAGAATTAGACATGAAGTTGCATTTCAGTTGTCGAGATTTTTTAATGTTTTATTTGTCCAGCTGTATTGCCAAAGGGGTATGCGTAGATCATCATATAAACATTCCGAAAATATTTTAGTGTTACGCCTTGGTATGTGTTTTCCAGGGATGACTCGTTTATTAATGATGTTCCCTATGCTGATGAAGTTTTATAATTTAATAATCATTAAAATACTTTCGTTAGAGATAAAAAAATACAGTATTTCTAAGCCAATGCTGTTAAATTTTCAATTTAATGCGCCGGAACTTCATGATCCAAATATATTTAATAAAAGCTTTTATTTTTGTAATGAGGACTTTATTAATCAGAATTTGAGTGCATCCACGAATCAGAAATATATTATAGCAAAAATGCAAGCACAAGTTATTAGCCTCTCGGATGCTGTGTTTACAGTTAGCGAACCGTTGAGGGAAAAGCTTTTTTCTTATGGAGCAAAGAATGTACAGGTTATTCATTCAGCGCATAGTTTTGATCTTGATTATTCAAGGGTAAATATAAATCGTATAAGGGGTAAAAAAATATCAGTTTGTTACATGGGCTTTTTAAATCAATATGTAAACATAGATTGGTTGAAAGAAGCGGCAGAACAAGATGACATCAGTCTTACAATAGTCGGGCCAGTTGCATATGATTGGCTGCTGGACAAGTTTCGTAGTCTTCCTAATTTTAAACATATTAAAGTACTTACAGGCTTATATTTACAAGATGAATTATTAAATCATAATGTTCTGCTCATGCCTTATGCTTCTCCAGTTGACAATGAAGTAACATCTGTACCAGCAAAGCTTTATCAATATTTGGCTGTTGGTCGTCCTGTTGTATCTTCTGTGATGCCTAATCTCAAGGTCTTTCCATTAAAATCGGTATATCAAGCAGAGACTAAAATTGATTTTTTAAATTTAATACGTCAAGCTGCAAAAGAAGATAATGACGAATTGAGAATTATGAGGATTCAATTAACTAAGAATGAAACTTGGGATGCTCGTGGCGATCAAATTTATGATACATTAACTAAATAATATATTTTCAAATGTACAGCCCTTCCGTACTCCTTGTATTATCCTTAGGCTTTCTTTTGATTGTTGCACCCATAACTGGAAAATTGTTTTTGTCAATACCTTACCTTTTGATGGTATTTACTGTGCTTGCAAATGAATTTTATTTAAATAAAAGATTATTTATTAAACCAAATAATCATTTAATTATAAAATTAAACTATATAAAAAAAATATTATTATTTTGCTTTGTAATTTTTTTGACTAACTTGGCAATTAAATATTATACGGGTCAAACGGTTATTGGATCGATTGCAAAGTTTCTGAGTGGTGAAATAAATTATAATGCATATCAAATATTTTTTAAGGAGGAGGCCCGTGCTGATTTTGAAGCTATCAAGTTATTACATATTTCTACCATAGCATTTATAAAGCTTATTGCATTTTATTGTATTTATTACATACTTTTCAATTCAAATGAAAAGCTGAGTTCAATTATTTTTATGGCGCCATTGATTGTATATTCAATATCACGTGGAACATCTATAGAATTTTTCGAAATGGCGGTTTTTACCTTTTCAGCCCTCTATTTAAAATCCAAAATATACCGAGTAAAAAATTATATTACATTTATAGCATCTCTTTTGCTTGTTATTGCTGGTTTATATGTCTTTTCTAGCAACATATCTCTACGCATGGGTGAGTCTGTACTTGATAATGTCTGCTTTGGTCCATTTTGCTATGAGCAGGGTTTGGGTACTTCATTGGATCCGATTTTTTTCCTTCTTTCTGGTTATTTTTTCGGTGGTTTTTATAATATAAGCACATATATATACGGAAATAATATATTTGATGTTATTTATCCTGGAAACATAATTTTTTCTTTCGATCTAAATCACCTTTGCGAAAAAGGGAATTCGTGTGCTGCTTGGCATCCTTTGTTGCCTAAATTTATTTCATTAATGGGTCTTTTTGCTATAATACCGATTGTTTTTATTGCAAAGCTTGTTAATGTTGCTCTTTACAAAAGTAATGATTTTTTTATAACATGTTTGATAATTTACCATTATACATATTTTATATTTAGTATTTTTATAGGGGAGGGTATTTTTGCATCAAATTCAAATATATTAATATTAATATTTGTTTTAATTAAAATTTTTAATAATCGGCGGATTCAAAAGTGAAGTGCAACACCTGCCAACCATGTAAGGTCCGCAGATGCAAATCACTCCTCTCAATCGCTACAAACAGATCAAACCCGAAGAACGCGTGACTCTCGTCAGCCTCCATTTTTTGAACTTCACCGTGCGAGATATTACCCTAAAGCTTGGGCGCGCGTCCAGCACCATCACACGGGCGCTGAGCCGCAATAGCTGCGATGGCGTCTACTCGAGCAACACTCGATGCTTATCCACTGAAATCAAGGGTGATGCACTTCACTTTTGAATCCGCCAACCAATTCGATTTTAAGTTCTTTGATGCGTTTTTTATTGTTGACAACTAAATTCAATCATATTGATAAATCGCCATGGCTTGCGAGTGAGTTGGTTGATGAATTATTGAGGCTGGGGCATGTTGTCACTGTAATCAATATTGACTGGGCAGTAAGTAATAATAGCTCTTATGAATATACAAATAAAAACGGATTTTCATATAAATATTTAACTCCGTTTGTATCATCTATTCCTCGATTAGGTCTGTCACTAAAATGGATATTTTCTTCACTAAAAGCTTACCCATATATAATTAAATTAATTTTTCGCGGTAGCAGATTCGATTTATGTATAGGATTTTCTCCTTGCACTGCCACTTATGCTATACATCCGTTACTTAAGTTGTTATCAAAAAAATCATTGTTGATATATTGGGATTTTTTTCCTATCCACAATCAACAGATTTTACATTCTATACCAAATTGTATTATCCCATTATTAAGATGGGTTGAAAATAAATGTATTCAACTTTATGATAATATTGGATTTATGAGTCCTCAGTCCGTAAATTTTGCAAAAAAGTATTTTATTTTAGAGAAAAAACAGAATAATTTTATTTTGCCAATATGGACTACTTTTTTAAAAAAACCTACAAAAAGTTCATCTTTAAGGTGCGAGCTTGGATTATCAAAAGATCGAATTGTAATAGTATTTGGCGGCCAATTGGCTCCTGGACGTGGAGTGCTGGAACTTTGTAATGCTGTAATTGACTCGCAAAAAATAAATAGTAATATAGCATTAATTGTTATTGGTGATGGAGTTCTTTCATCGAGGGTTAAAATTTTTAGTCAATTAAGCCCAGATGTAATTTTCTGTATTGGTCGTGTAGAGCGATCGCGTTATCTGGAAATCTTGTCTGATTCAGATGTGGGTGTAGTGGCAACAGTTAGTGGTGTATCTTCTCCAACATTTCCGTCAAAGTGTCTAGACTATATGGCTTGTGAGTTACCTATTCTTGCTTCATTGGAGCCAGCGACTGATTTTGGTGAAATCGTTGTTAATAACGCCATGGGTATTAGTTGCGTGGCAGGTGACCATGATGCTATGGTTGCTGCGATACTAGTTTTGGCGAACGACCCAATTAAAAGAAAAAAAATGGGAAAAAAGGGCAGTGAATATCTTCATGATAATCACTCTGTTTCAAAAATATGTGATTTAATATGCAAACTTAAATCATAAACTATTGGATCATTCATGTTTGACAACAAAATCTTATTGATTTCTGGCGGCACCGGATCCTTCGGCAACGCTGTCCTCCGTCGCTTCCACGATTCCGAACTCAAGGAAATCCGCATATTAAGTCGAGACGAAAAAAAACAAGACGAAATGCGAAAGCGGTACAACAGTCCAAAGTTAAAATTCTATATTGGTGATGTGCGTGACAAGCAGTCTGTGATGAGCGCTGTCAGAGGGGTTAATTTTATTTATCACGCCGCAGCTCTCAAACAAGTGCCATCTTGTGAGTTCCATCCGCTGGAAGCTGTTAAGACGAACGTCTTGGGAACCGAAAACGTGTTGGAAGCAGCTATAAATTGTGGTGTGAGTCGAGTTGTTGTGCTCAGTACCGACAAAGCCGTCTACCCCATCAACGCCATGGGCATCAGCAAGGCGATGATGGAGAAAGTGGCCGTGGCCAAGGCGCGAAGCAGCGCTCAGACGGTGATCAACGTCACCCGCTACGGCAACGTCATGGCCTCTCGGGGGTCGGTGATCCCGCTGTTCATCGAACAAATCCGTGCGGGCAAACCCATCACCCTGACCGACCCGAACATGACCCGCTTCATGATGACCCTCGACGATGCTGTAGACCTCGTGCTCTACGCCTTTAAGCACGGTCAACCAGGTGAGATCTTTGTGCAAAAGGCACCAGCCGCAACCATTAAGGTGTTGGCCAAAGCCATGACTGCTTTAGTGGGCAAACCCCAACACGAGGTGCGGGTGATCGGCACCCGCCACGGCGAAAAGCTCTATGAGTCTTTGCTCAGCCGCGAAGAGATGGTTGCCGCTGAAGACTTGGGCGGTTATTACCGCGTGCCACCTGATTTGCGCGACCTGAACTATGGCAAGTTTGTGGAGCAGGGTGAGGTCAAAATTTCTCAAGCCACCGACTACAACTCTCACAACACCGAGCGCCTGGATATGGCGGGCATGCAAGCTTTGCTCATGAAGTTGCGCTTCATGCAGGCCATTGCCAGGGGTGAACAGGTTGAGGCGGAGGAATAAGCCATGAAAGTGCTGGTGACAGGCGCCAATGGCTTCATTGGTAAAAATCTGGTGCTGCGATTGCGTGAGCAATTTGACACCGTTGTGCTGACCTTTGTGCGCGGCCAAGACGACGCTGCTTTGCACGATGCCTTGGGGCAGTGTGATGCGGTGGTGCATTTGGCCGGTGAAAACCGGCCTTCGGATGTACAAGCGTTTGCCGATGTCAACACGGGCTTGACCGAGCGCTTGTGTCAAGGCCTCAGGGCGCTGGGCAAAACCATTCCATTGATCTTGGCTTCGTCTGCCCAGGCAGAACTGGATAACCCCTATGGTCGTAGCAAGTTGGCAGCAGAGCATGTTGTTCAAGCTTTGGCCAGCGACCATGGCAACCCTGTGGCCATTTACCGATTGCCTGGCGTGTTTGGCAAATGGTGCAAGCCCAACTACAACTCTGTGGTGGCCACGTTTTGCCACAACAAAGCCCACGATTTGCCCGTTCAGATCAACGATGCCAATGCCCGCGTGCGCTTGGTGTATGTGGATAATGTTGTGACTGCCATGCTCGGCCAATTGGCCGCTGGCTGGACAGGTGTGGCGCGCCCAACGATAGAGCCCGAATTCACCATCACTTTGGGGGAGCTGTCCGAGCAAATTGACGCCTTTAAAAACTGCCGCAGCACCTTGGTGTCAGAGCGTGTGGGCACGGGGCTGACCCGCGCCTTGTATGCCACCTATGTGAGCTACCTTCCGTTTGAGAAATTTGCCTACAACGTGCCTGCACATGGTGATGCGCGTGGTGTTTTTGTAGAAATGCTCAAAACGCCAGATGCAGGGCAGTTCAGTTTTTTCACGGCGCACCCTGGCATTACCCGTGGCGGCCACTACCACCACACTAAAACCGAAAAGTTCTTGGTCATCAAAGGTCATGCGCGTTTTGGTTTCAGGCACATGCTGACCGATGAGCTGCATTACCTCGAAACGCAGGGGGCGCAGCCGCAAATCGTCGAGACCGTTCCAGGTTGGACGCACGACATCACGAACATCGGTACCGATGAAATGGTGGTGATGCTTTGGGCCAACGAAATTTTTGACCGTTCCAACCCTGACACGATCGCCAGCAAAGTTTGAAGCGTATGAAAAAACTCAAAATCATGTCGGTTGTGGGCACGCGCCCCGAGATCATTCGGCTGTCTCGCGTGTTGGCGGCGCTGGACGTGCATTGCGACCATGTGCTGGTGCACACAGGGCAAAACTACGATTACGAGCTCAATCAGGTGTTTTTTGACGACTTGGGCGTGCGCAAGCCGGACTTCTTTTTGAACAGTGCCGAGGGCAGCACCAGCGCGGCGCACACCATTGGCAACCTGATCACGGCGGTGGACGGTGTGTTGACCCAAGTGCAGCCCGAGGCGATGCTGGTGCTGGGAGACACGAACAGTTGCCTATCGGTGATTCCGGCCAAGCGGCGCAAGGTGCCGATCTTTCACATGGAGGCGGGCAACCGCTGCTTTGACCAGCGTGTGCCCGAAGAGACCAACCGCCGCATAGTGGACCATACGTCAGACATCAACCTGACCTACAGCACGATTGCCCGCGACTATTTGCTGCGCGAGGGTTTGCCGCCCGACCAGGTCATCAAGACCGGCAGCCCGATGTTTGAGGTCTTGCACCATTACCTGCCGCAAATCAAAGCTTCAGACGCGGTGGCGCGCCTGGGCCTGACAGCGCAGCAGTACTTCGTGGTGAGCGCGCACCGCGAAGAAAACATCGAGTCCGAAAAGTCGTTCACCAAACTAGTGACGGTGCTGAACAGCGTGGCTGAGGAGCAGGGTTTGCCGGTGGTGGTGTCAACCCACCCGCGCACCCAAAAGCGGGTGGACGCCACGGGTGCGCAGTTTCACCCGAATGTGCGGCTGATGAAGCCGCTGGGGTTTCACGATTACGTGAACTTGCAAATGAACGGCAAGGCCGTGTTGTCGGACAGCGGCACGATCAACGAAGAGTCGTCGATCTTGAACTTTCCGGCGCTGAACCTGCGCGAAGCGCACGAGCGCCCCGAGGGCATGGAAGAAGCCGCCGTGATAATGGTTGGCTTGGAGGTGGAGCGCGTACGCCAGGGCTTGGCCATCGTGGCGCAACAGGCGCGTGGCGAACAGCGAAACTTGCGCTTGGTGGCCGACTACAGCATGCCCAACGTGAGCGCCAAGGTGGTGCGCATTGTTCACAGTTACACCGATTATGTGAATCGAGTGGTTTGGAAGAAGTATTGAGCCCCGCCGCGAAACCCCGTGTGCTGCTGCTGACGCAGTGGTTTGACCCAGAGCCGACTTTCAAGGGTCTGGTGTTTGCCCGCGAGCTGATGCGCCAAGGTTTTGATGTGGAGGTGGTCACCGGCTTCCCCAACTATCCGGGGGGCAAGGTATACCCGGGTTACAAGATCAAGTTAATCCAACGTGGGCGCATTGACGGTGTGGATGTGACTCGTTTGCCACTGTACCCCAACCACGACCAGTCGGCCATCAAGCGGGTGCTGAACTACGCCAGCTTTGCGGCGTCTGCCTTGTTTTATGGCTTGTTCATGGCCAATCGGGCAGATGTGATGTATGCCTATCACCCTCCGCTGTCGGTGGGTGTTGCCGCCAGCTTGATCAGCTGGTTGCGCGGTATTCCGCTGGTGTATGATATTCAAGACATGTGGCCAGACACTTTGCGTGCCACGGGCATGCTCAACAACCCACGAGCCCTGAGCTTGGTGGGGCACGTGTGCGATTGGGTGTATCGGCGCGTAGACCAAGTGGTGGTGCTGTCGCCGGGATTCAAGCGATTGCTGGTGCAGCGCGGTGTGCCTGAAAGCAAAATCGAGGTCATTTACAACTGGGCAGATGAGTCTGCGTTGTCAACGCCCACGGGGTCTTTGGCTTTAAACTTTCCAGGAGATGATCGGTTCAAGATTGTCTTTGCCGGGAACATGGGCAAAGCCCAAGCTTTGGACGCGGTGCTGCAAGCCGCCGAGATTTTGCAAATGCGTGGCTCGCGCGTGTGCTTTGTGATGCTGGGTGGTGGTGTCGAGGTGGGCCGACTTAAGGAGCGCACTAACGCGCTGGCTTTGGATAACGTGGTGTTTTTACCTGCGGTGCCGATGGCTGAAGTGGGCACGGTTCTGAGCGCGGCAGATGCCTTGTTGGTGCACCTGAGAAAAGACCCTTTGTTCGAGATCACTATCCCATCCAAAACGCAGGCCTATATGGCGGTGGGCAGGCCTTTGCTGATGGCGGTGAACGGCGATGCGGCTGATTTGGTGACGCAATCAAACAGCGGCTTGACCGCCGAGTCAGAAAACCCTTTGGCTTTGGCAGATGCTGCGCAGCGTTTGGCCGACATGCCCCTGGACCAACTGCAGGCCATGGGCAAACGGGCGCGGCAGTTCTATCAGGAGCGGCTGGGTTTGGCGGTGGGCGCTGGCAGATTCGGGGACATTTTTAAAGCGCTGGCGAATCGCGCCAAAGGTTGACGGGAATGAAACGTGTGTTTGACTTCGTGGCCGCATTGCTGGCTTTGCTGCTGCTGGCCCTGCCTTTGCTGGCCTTGGCCTGGCTGATTCGCCGCAAGTTGGGCAGCCCAGTGCTGTTTTGCCAAGTGCGGCCGGGTTTGCAGGGGCGGCCGTTCACCATGGTCAAGTTCCGCACCATGACAGACGAGCGCGGCCCAGATGGCGCTTTGCTGCCCGATGAGCAGCGCCTCACGCCCTTTGGCCGCTTTTTGCGCGCCAGCAGTTTAGACGAGCTGCCTGAGCTGTGGAATGTGCTCAAAGGCGAGATGAGTCTGGTGGGGCCACGGCCTTTGCTGATGGAGTACCTGCCGCTTTACACCCCCGAACAAGCTCGCCGCCACGAGGTGCGCCCGGGCATCACGGGTTGGGCGCAGGTCAATGGCCGCAACACAATCAGTTGGGCCGACAAGTTTGCGCTGGACATTTGTTATGTGGACAACCGCAGTCTTTGGTTTGATGTGAAGATTCTATGGTTCACGGTGCGTAAGGTGCTTGTGCGCGATGGCATCAGTGCTGCGGGTGAGGCGACGATGCCTGCATTCACGGGATCAAAGCCCGTGCAACGAAAAAACTTACTATGAAAAAAACGTCTGCTCGTCTGAAAGACATTGCTGTGTTTTACCCCGGCACAGTGTTGGGTAACCATGAGTTAGCCGCACTTTTCTCGGAATGGCCCGCTGACAAAATTCTTGAGAAAACAGGTATCAGCGAGAGGCGTGTAGCTAGTGTTGGCCAGACAGCAGGTGATTTAGCCTACGAAGCAGCTGTTAATCTTTTTGCACAAGGACAGATTGCAGCGGAGGATGTTGACTTCATCATTCTCTGTACACAAGCACCAGATTATGTGTTGCCCACAACTGCATGTGTTTTGCAGGACCGTTTGGATGTGTCTCGGCAAGCTGGTGCGTTAGACATTAATTTAGGTTGCTCAGGCTTTGTGTATGGCTTGTCTTTGGCCAAGGGACTGATCGAGACGGGGGCTGCGCGTTGTGTTTTATTGCTCACGGCTGACACGTATTCAAAGTACATCCATCCATTGGATAAGAGTGTGCGTACGCTGTTTGGTGATGCAGCAGCTGCTACCGCCATTGTGGCAACCGAGGATGCTGATGAGGCGATTGGGCCGTTTGTATTTGGTACAGATGGAAGTGGGGCCAAGAACTTGATCGTCGAGGCTGGAATGTTCCGCATGCCCAAATCGCAAGGGACAGCAAAAGAAATGACAGACGAATCGGGCAACGTTCGTACACGAGAGAACTTGTATATGAACGGCGCTGAAGTCATGGCCTTTTCTTTGAAGGAAGTACCCAAGGCTTCAGATGCATTGCTTTTGAAAGCAGGCAAGGCAAAAGAAGATATGGATTTCTTTGTGCTGCACCAGGCCAATAAGTTCATGCTTGAGGCATTGCGAAAAAAGTTGAAGGTGCCGCAAGAGAAGTTACCCATCATGGTGGAAGATTGTGGAAACACAGTGTCGTCAACGATTCCGATTGCATTGTTCAAGTTGCGCCAACAGGGACGATTAAGGCAGGGTCATCAACTTATGTTGATTGGGTTCGGTGTGGGCTATTCGTGGGCTGCTTGTTTGTTGAATTTTTAAACTGGAGAAAATGATGAGCGAATTTTACGAAGGCATGGCTGAAATTTTTGAGGTGGACGTTAGCAAAATTTCATCCGAATTTGAGCTGCACTCTGGTGAGGCGGCTTGGGATTCTTTGGCCATTGTGTCAACCATCGCCTTGGCGGACGATTGCTTTAATGTGATGCTGGAAGGTAAGTCCCTGGGGGAGTGTCAGACGATTGCTGACATTGAGAGGTTGATCGCACAAGCCAAGAAAGCCCGATGATGAACGCGCAATCCACGTCCGTTGGAAGACGCATCAAGGTGACGGGGGCTGGTATTGCTGGTGTCGTATCGTGCCTTCCTGGGCGGCAAGTTAACAATGCTCATTTTGAAGCCCAGTTTGGTGAGTCTGCGGTCAATGACGTTGTCAAAATGATCGGGGTTGAAAACCGATATTGGACCGACGATCAGACATCGACAAAGGACCTGTGCTTGAAAGCTGGTCAGCGTCTATTGACTCAGCTGGACTGGTTGCCTGAGTCTGTGGATGCGTTGATTTTTGTATCGCAAACACCTGATTACAGACTCCCTGCCACTGCTTGTGCTTTGCAAGCGGATCTTGGCTTGTCATCAGCTTGTATCGCGTTTGATGTCAACCTGGGGTGCTCTGGTTATCCATATGCTTTGTGGCTGGGCATGACCATGGTGCAAACAGGTGCAGCAAGCCGCGTGTTGTTGGCTGTGGGTGACACGATCAGTAAGATCGTTGATCCAACAGATCGCTCAACAGCTTTGTTGTTCGGCGACGCAGGTACTGTGACTGCTATAGAGCAGGCACCTGCGCAGAGTGCAAGTTTTGTACTGGGTACAGATGGGCGGGGCGCTTGTAACTTGATTGTGCCCAAGGGGGCATTCAAGGATCACTCGCAGTCTGGCGATCCTCGCTTGATGGATAAATCAGCGGATTGTCTGTATATGGATGGTGGTGAAATTTTCAATTTCACGCTCAAAGCCGTGCCTGCATTGGTCAATGAAACCATTGAACTTTCAGGGGTTACCGCTGATGGACATGATGGATTTTTGTTTCATCAGGCCAATATGTTCATGCTGAAACATCTGACTAAAAAAACCAAGTTGCCAGTCGAGAAAGCACCAATCAACATCGACCAATACGGCAACACCAGTTGCGCTTCTATTCCCTTGTTGATGACCACTTGCTTGCAGGACCAACTCCGCAATGGGACGATGAAATTAGGCTTGTTTGGCTTTGGTGTTGGGTACTCATGGGCTGGCGCATCGCTTTCTGTGGGGCCATTGAAATGTGTGGAGACTATCAAGTGCTGAATATTTTCAAGTCTGATGCCCTTGCAGGGAAGACTTATTTGCTAACTGGTGCTTCATCCGGTATTGGTAAAACAACTGCAATTTTGCTTTCACAGTGTGGAGCACGGGTTGTCATCAATGGTCGTGACGAATCTCGTCTTAACGGAACATTGTCCGCATTAGAGGGTGCAGGTCATTTTATTACTGCAGCTGCCTTAGAAACAGCAGATCAAACATTTGAATGGCTAAAAGGTGTTTTAGAAGTGTCTGGCCCTTTAGATGGCGTTTTTCATTGTGCCGGCATTGAGTTGATTCGCCCATCTAGGATGATCAAGCAAGCACAATTGAATGATGTATTTGGGAGTAGCCTTTTCGGTGCATTTGGTATTGCCAGAGCTTTGAGCGGAAAAAATGCAATGGTCGATGGTGGTTCAGTTGTTTTTATGTCTTCTCTTGCTGGTTCTAATGGTCAGGTTGGCATGTCGGCCTATGGGGCATCCAAGTCAGCAATTAATGGTTTAGTTAAATCGCTTGCATGTGAAATGGCTGCTAGAAAAATCCGAGTAAATTCGATTGCTGCAGGTGCTGTAAATACTCCTATGCTGGATAGAGTGAGAAGTAATACAGGAGATTCTTCTTCGCAAGCCTATAGTGATTACCATTTGTTGGGATTCGGTGATGTTGTTGATATAGCAAATGCTGCATTTTATCTTTTGAGCCCATTGAGCAAATGGGTTACTGGCACTGTTATGGTTGTTGATGGTGGTTATACAGTCAGATGAAAAATAAAAGAATTATTTTATTAGGTGCTGGTGGTTTTGGGCGTGAAGTTTTATCTTGGGCAAATGATGTCAATAAAAATGGATTGATGAATAAGGTTGAGTACTTTCTGGATGACGATGATAATGTTAATTTAAATCCATCATATGAATGCATTAATCTTGGTAAAATTTTAGATTACCAAATACATGCTTCCGATCTTTTTTTGATTGGAATGGCTTCCCCACTAGTTAAAAGAAAAATATACGAAAAATTTAAAAATAATTTAGATCAATTTATCTCACTGATCCACCCCTCTGCTGTTGTCGCAAAGACTGCGGTAATTGGTCGAGGAGTTGTTGTCTGCCCATTTTCATTGATTTCAGCTGATGTTAAAATCATGGATTTTGTGACGGTTAATGCACTCTCAAGTGTTGGGCATGATTCAGTTGTTGGCAAATTTTCAACTCTCAGTGGTCACGTTGACATCACGGGTCAAGTTACAGTTGGTGAAGATGTTTTTTTTGGCACTGGTGCTAAAGTTGTTCCCAGAATAAATATAGGCTCAGGGTCGAAAATTGGTGCTGGCTGTACTGTAATGCGATCAGTGGAAGAAAATACAACGTACTTCACTCAGCCAGCTAAAAAACTATTTTAATAAACACCATTTAATATGCTGAATACCCCCTTTTCCCCCTGGCCCAGTTTCACCCCCGAAGAGGCCGACGCGGTGCATCGCGTGGTGATGTCCAACAAGGTGAACTATTGGACGGGCACCGAGACCCGTGCTTTTGAAAAGGAGTTTGCCGCTTGGTGTGGCACGGCGCATGCCGTGGCGCTAGCCAATGGCACGCTGGCACTGGATGTGGCGCTCAAAGCCTTGGGCATTGGCCCGGGGGACGAAGTGGTGGTGACGCCGCGCACCTTCATTGCGTCGATTTCGTGTGTGGTGAATGCGGGGGCGGTGCCGGTCTTTGCTGATGTGGAGGCGGATTCCGGGAATATTTCGGCTCGCACCATCGCTGCAGTTTTGACACCTCGCACACGGGCGGTTGTTTGTGTGCATTTGGCGGGTTGGCCTTGCGACATGGATGCGATCATGGCGCTGGCGGCGCAGCATGACTTGAAGGTGATTGAGGATTGCGCGCAGGCGCATGGGGCGCGTTACAAAGGCCGACCCGTGGGCAGCATTGGCCATGTGGGGGCCTGGAGCTTTTGCCAGGACAAGATCATGACCACGGGTGGCGAGGGCGGCATGGTGACGACGAATGACGAGGCGCTGTGGCGGGAGATGTGGTCGTTCAAGGACCATGGCAAGAGTTACGAGGCGGTGTACGAGCGCCAGCATCCACCGGGTTTTAGGTGGGTGCATGAGAGCTTTGGCACCAATTGGCGCATGCTGGAAATGCAGGCGGTGATTGGGCGCATTCAGTTGCAGCGCATGTCTGATTGGTCCGCTGCGCGCAAGCGAAATGCCGAGGCGGTATGGGCGGCGTGCGAAAAGTACCCCGCGCTCAGGGTCCCCCAGATCAAGTGCGCCAGCTGCCCAGGCAATTGCACGGCGGCTGGTGCGAGTTGTGAGCATGCGCATTACAAGTGCTATGTGTATGTTCAGCCAGAGCGTTTGGCAGCTGGGTGGACTCGTGATCGAATCATTGAGGCCATCAATGCTGAAGGTGTGCCGTGCTATCAAGGCAGCTGCAGTGAGGTCTATCTGGAGAAGGCCTTTGATGGAACCGGGTGGCGACCGGAGGTGCGCCTGCCCGTGGCGCGAGAGTTGGGCGAGACTTCTATTATGTTTTTGGTGCACCCGACGCTGACCGAGGCAGAAATTGCAAAGACCTGCTCGGCTATCACGAAGGTCATGGCTTTGGCTGGAAAGTAAGGGTGGGACGGTAGAGTGGACAAAGTTCACACGTATTTCGGACCAATAGAGTTTTGTCTAAAATGAATCTTCAATTTAACGTTGAGTCAACCATGCACGCAAACAAAAGTTCAAGCATTCGCATGTCGCCTTCAGGCGCACAGGCGCTTGCGGCGCGCAATCTCGACTTTTTAGCGGCGATTGAGCGCACCATCGATGCTTTGGTGTCTGACACCGATCTGATCCACGACATTGGCCGTGCTTATCTGGAAATCCAGGATAAGTTAACCGGGCTGGACACCGAGATTGACGCCGATGGTCGAATCACCGGCTTGTTGGAGAAGGCCTCTGAGGCTTGTGTACGTATCTATCGCGATGCGCAGCGCCGGCATGAAGCCGCTGGCCGAGACCCGCTTTTGCAGCCTGACGATGGTGTTGCAGAGGCTTATGACGGTTTCATTGCGGCCATGCACGCGCTACACGATACGGTGGAAGTGCTGCGCGAGTGGATTGCAACGCACGATGCGTTGTTGCAGCCAACAACCGGGAAGACTTTCGATTCCGTGGATGATTTGTTTGATGCGTTGTTGGCGGGGTCTTGACAAAAGAAATCCGCATTGAGCGCTTCGCGTATTCTGAGCGGTTTCGGTCAGAGTTGCGTGGCTTGTCGCCTGATGTTGCTCGGGCGACAAAAGATGCGCTGGAGTTGTTGCAGCACAATCCCCGCGCAAAATCTTTGCGCCTCCACCCCTTGACAGGCTTGCCAAAACCAACGGTCTGGAAGATTGATATTTTTGCCAACCATGCCTGGCAGGTCACTTTCGAGCTGAACGGAACAACGGCAGAACTCAAGCGTATCGGCACTCACAAGTCGATTGATCGCGATCCCAGGTAATCCCCTTGGACAGCTGCATCGCTGGATAGGGTGGTATATGTGAGTAATAAGCCAAATCATTCCATCCTCACTGACCTTAGACAATTGCATTCCGATGCGAGAGCAATGCTCGCTAATATTGAATGGAATTTGGGTTCCTTGGGCAGCGTTGCAATACGGCGTTGTGATTGCTGCAGAAATAGGTTTCACGCCCCTGAAGCCGTTAAAGGTAAAACAAATACTCAGATGAAAAAAAATTTTGATCGGTACTCGGGGGATTTCACTTCATGGGTGAAACCATGATCCGCACTTTGAGTCGTTTTGCTGCGCCGGCTTTGGCGCTGCCACGTGCAGTTAAGCGAGGAATGGTGTTAGTGCTTGACGCCGGTCTGTGCTTCTTGTCGGTGTGGTTGGCGTTTTACCTGCGCGCTGGTGATTTTGTGCCTTTGTCAGGGGCTGCGATTTGGCCCGCCTTGGCATCTGTGGTGCTGGCCTTGCCGATTTTCATCACTTCAGGGCTGTATCGCGCCATCTTCCGCTACAGCGGCTTGCCTGCCATGGTGGCAGTGGCGCGGGCCATGCTGCTTTATGGTGTGGCTTTTGCGGCTATTTTCACTTTCTGGGGTGTTGATGGCGTGCCCCGCACGGTGGGCTTGATTCAGCCCATTTTGTTGCTGCTCTTGGTGGGGGCTTCGCGCGCTGCGGCGCGAGTGTGGTTGGGTGGGCTGTATCACCAGCAGCTGCGCAAGGCGTCTTTGCCGCAGGCACTCATTTACGGTGCAGGCAGTGCCGGGCGGCAATTGGCATCGGCCATGGCCAGTAGCCCCGAGATTCGGGTGGTGGGTTTCTTGGACGATGACGACCGGTTGCATGGCCATGTGCTTAATGGCTTGCCCATTCACAACCCGGCCGATTTGGCCGAGGTGTTGAACGGCACATCGATCACCGATGTGCTGTTGGCCGTGCCCAGTGTGTCGCGCCAGAGGCGTAACGAAATCTTGAACGAGCTGAAGCCCCACAAAGTGGCGGTGCGCACCCTGCCGGGCCTGAGCGACATTGCCACCGGCAAGGTGAGCCTGAGCGATGTGCGCGAGCTGGACATTTACGACCTGTTAGGGCGCGAGCCGGTCAAGCCCAATGGCTTGCTGCTCAACCTGAATACCCACGGCAAAACCGTGCTGGTGACGGGGGCGGGCGGCAGCATTGGCAGCGAGCTGTGTCGCCAGATCCTCAAGACCAACCCCAAGCAGTTGCTGTTGGTGGAGATGAGCGAGTTTGCGCTCTACCAGATTCACCAAGAGCTGGTGAACCTGTTGGCCGATGGCTCGTCCGATACCCAGGCCATCCAAAATGCTGCCGTGGGTGAACCTGCTGATGAGCAAGAGCGGACTCTGCAAGTGGCGGGGGTTGAGGTGGTGCCTTTGTTGGCATCGGTGTGCGATGCGGTGCGCATGCACGAGATCATGGACACCTGGAAGCCGCACACGGTGTACCACGCAGCGGCCTACAAGCATGTGCCCTTGGTAGAGCACAACCCGGCCGAGGGTGTGCGCAACAACGTGTGGGGCACCCGCGTGTGCGCCGAAGCCGCCATGCGCAGCAGCGTGCGCAACTTTGTGCTGGTGAGCACCGACAAAGCTGTGCGCCCCACCAACATCATGGGGGCGACCAAGCGCCTGGCAGAGATGGTGTTGCAGGCCTTGGCCGAGGTGAATGCTGCGGTGGCTGCACAAGGGGGCAGGGCACCCACTGGCAGAACGACATTCAGCATGGTGCGATTTGGCAATGTGTTGGGTTCCAGCGGCTCGGTGGTGCCGCTGTTTCGCGAGCAGATCAAAAACGGCGGACCGATCACCCTGACGCACACAGACATTACCCGCTACTTCATGACCATCCCCGAGGCGGCGCAGCTGGTCATCCAAGCCGGTGCCATGGGGCAGGGGGGTGATGTGTTTGTGCTGGACATGGGCCAGCCCGTCAAAATCATCGACCTGGCCCGTCGCATGGTGGAGCTGTCGGGCATGACGGTGCGCGACGAGCTGAACCCCGCTGGCGACATTGAGCTCACGGTGACGGGCCTGCGTCCCGGAGAAAAACTTTACGAAGAGCTGCTGATCGGCGACAACCCCAAGCCGACCCAGCATGCACGCATCATGAAGGCGCATGAGCAGTTTTTGAGCTGGCCCAAGCTGGAACAAAAACTCAACGCCCTGAGCATTGCCATGAGCGTGAACGACGTGCCAGTGATCCGGGGCCAACTGCAAGAGTTGGTGTCGGGTTACCAACCCAGTGGCGAGGTGGTCGACTGGGTGCACATGGCGCTGGAGCGCGAAGCGCAGGCCAACGAAAAATAATCGCTCAAATAAATTGGGGTCAGATCCCAATTGTTTTGATGTTCAGGGGGCCTTCGGGCTCCTTGATCGTTTCTGGGCTTGGTTTTGTCAAGACAGCGGACAACTAGTGTGAAAGAGGGGGATTCCTTTCTGCGGACCGTTTGTCGCCATGGTCGATTTTGATAACATAGAATTTTGCATATAACAATTTTATTGTTAGAATAATTTTTCATGTTAATTAGACCTTTGCCTCTGCAAGTTGTTCAGTACCTTAACCAAATTCTGGGTCAGGGGGCAGTGCGCCTGCAGCCGTGTTTGCGGACAGCTGAGTTGCCCTACTTTGTGCAAGACGCCTACGACATCGTGGTCGGCAGCGTTCATGGGCATCCAATCACGCTGGCCTGCCTCAAGCACGCCCTACCTTGGTCGGTTGAGCAGATCGAGCGAAGCATGCAGCGCATCCGAGATGCATTTCAAACACCTTTGATCGTGGCGCTGTCTGGCCTGAGCCCGGGTGAACGCAAGCAATTGATTCAACACGACATTGCCTTTGTGGTGCCTGGCAAACAATTGTTCGCGCCTATGCTGGGCATGGTTTTGAGTGAGCAGTTTGGGAGGCCCACTTTGCAGCGGCAAGCAAAGCATCTGAGCCCCTCAACCCAAGCTTTGCTGATTTGGTTTTTGTTGCACCACCCTGTGGATGAGGTCTGGCACCCATTTGATGATGCCGCGGCCATGGGGTATGCCGCCATGACGGCCACGCGGGCAATTCGTGAGTTGGTGGCGTTTGAACTTTTTGATTTGTTGCAGCAAGGCCGCTCCAAGTACCTGCAACTGAAGGGCAACCGCCGTGCTTTGTGGGATCTGGCCAAGCCGTTTTTACGCTCGCCAGTGCAAAAAACCTTGTGGACTTTCGATACAGGCATCTTGGATCTGCCGGGTGCCGTGGTCGCTGGCGAGGATGCTTTGGCTCGCTTGACACTGCTCAACGAACCAGGGCAGAGCGTGGTCGCTGTTGCATCGTCTGCAGTTGCTCTGGCTGAGCAGCGGGGGGTGTTCTTCGAGCCTAAAGAAGTAGCAGGTGGCGTGGCGGTTCAGGTCTGGCGCTATGAACCGGCGATGCAGATCAAAACCCGAGTGGTTGACCCCCTTTCTTTGTGGGTCAGTTTGCAGGGCAGTGCCGATGATCGTATTCAAATGGCCCTGGACGAATTGGAGGAGCAGTTTCCATGGTGAAAGGTCTGTCGGTATTTCAGGACTGGTTCAAGGATTTCGAGGACCAGTATGTGTTGATCGGTGGTACGGCAGCCAAGATCACGATGGCGCAGGAGGGGCTGAATTTCCGTGGCACCAAGGATCTGGACATCATCTTGCACATCGAGATGCTCACTCCAGAGTTTGGCCAGAAGTTTTGGGCGTTTGTGCGGGCAGGAGGGTATCAGATTCAAGAGGGTGAAGTCCAGAAAAAGCCTTGCTTGTATCGATTCCAAAAACCGATGGAAGACGATTTCCCTTATATGCTGGAATTGTTTTCAAGGGTGCCAGCTGAGTTGAACTTCACCCCTCCCGGTCATTTGACGCCTATCCCATTTGACGAGCAGATCTCCAGCTTGTCCGCTATCTTGCTGGACGAAGATTACTACCGGTTCGTCCTCGATGGCCGTCGCAACAAGCACGGTCTTCCTTCATGGGTCGGCGAGGACAGGTTGATTCCCTTGAAGGCCATCGCATGGATGGAGATGACTCAGCGCGTGCTAGCGGGTGAGGTCATTGACTCCAGGAAAATTAGCAAGCACCTCGCTGATGTGGTTCAGTTGTCTGCGCTGCTCACACCTGGCGTCCTAATCGAAGCGCCGATGAAGGTGCGTAAGGACATGCAGCGTTTTGCCAGTTTTGTTGCCAATTTGGATCCGAGCAAATACGCGGTTGCGCTGGATCGAATATCTGCAGCTTTCGGTTTGGTACGGTGAGGATTGACAGCGTATTTTTGTCGTCCTGTACTTAATGATTGGTCGGCCCTGAAAAACCCCTGCAACCCGTTTAATTGGGGTCAGATCCCAATTGTTTTGATGTTCAGGGAGCCTTCGGGCTCCTTGTCTGTTTCTGGGTGTGACGATTTTTAACGGAGATGCGTTTGTTGGACAAAATTGACGCGGGCTTTTTGCCTTTACCTGAGTTTGAAGGGGCAGTCGGCGCTTTGCCCTTGGTGTCGGTTGATTGGGTGCTGCTTAACCCAGCCGGTCAGATGTTGTTGGGCCACCGACGCAATGCCCCTGCACGACATTGGTGGTTCACCCCCGGTGGGCGGGTGCGCAAGAACGAGCCATTGGGCAACTGCTTACAGCGGGTGGCGGTGTCCGAGCTGGGTTTGCAGGCCAGTGATGTGCAGAGCGCCACACTTATGGGCGTGTGGGATCATTTTTATGAGGACAGTGCATTCAGCGCCGAGGTGTCGACGCACTACGTGAACTTGCCTCATGTGCTGCGATTGCCGCATGCGCTGGACATCAACGCCTTGCCTTCAGACCAACATAGCGCCTGGCGCTGGCAAGATGTGCAGGCAGCAGCCGCTGCCGACGATGTGCACCCTTATGTGCGGGTGTATGCGCAGTGGGTGGTGCGTGAAGGTTTGTTGCCTTCGTAAATTGGAAGAGCCTTAAGCTTTGTGTATTAGTCCCATTTAGATATAATTCCCTCATGTCTGATCAACTGAAGCAACTGCACTGGGTGGGTTCCTCAAAGAAGGATCTCCTTGCCATGCCCAGCGACGTCGTCGACGTCTTTGGCTTTGCGTTGCATTTGGCACAGTCGGGCAAGAAGCATGACCAGGCAAAGCCATTGAAGGGTTTTGGCGGCGCCAGTGTTTTGGAGGTTGTTGAAGACCACATGGGCGACACGTACCGTGCCGTCTATACGGTCAAGATCGCCGAGAGGGTCTATGTTTTGCACTGTTTCCAAAAGAAGTCTACCAAAGGCATCGAGACACCAAAGCAAGACATAGATTTGATTCACGCACGTTTGAAGGCGGCGCAAGCGCATGCCAAAGGAGCCTGAAATGATCGAAGTTGAAAATGGTTCGGCCAATGTCTACGATGCCCTCGGTTTGCCCGATGCTGCCCAGATGCATGTCAAGGCGACCTTGGCCGCCAAGATCGGAGAAATCATCAAGCATCGTCATCTGACCCAAATTCAGGCTGCCGAGATTCTGGGCATGCCCCAGCCCAAACTCTCAGGCATGCTGCGCGGTCAGTTTCGGGGTATCAGCGAGGCCAAGATGCTGGAGTGTATGAACCGGCTAGGCCGTGACGTTCAAATTGTGGTGCGCAAGCCAACTCGTTCGCGGACAACAGGGCGGACAAGTGTGGTGTTTGCATAATCATCTACCAAAATCGAGAAGAACTTATGCCAATCGACTTGTCGCCAATAAGCGCAATCCTTCGAGATATCGGTGTGAGCCTCACTGCGAGTGCAATTTACGATTTTTTGAAATCCAAGTTTCAAGGGCGCGAGCAAATTGAATGTGCTGTTGTTGAGCGAGAACTCGATGCTTATCTGAAAGTGCACGGCGTAAAGGCTGAAGCGGCAACGGTCATCACGGCTTTTGCTGACTCTGGATTTCTGTCGATTAAAGATTCTCATCTTTTTGCGCCGGATGCGATTCTGATTGGAGCGGGCGAGGGTGCGCGATTTTCGTTTGGGCAAAACAGTTCGAGCAGTACTTCAACCACTGCAATTCATGCAACCGGTAACGCTCTGGTTGAGGGTGCCAATTCAGGTATGAGTCAAAACGCAGATGGCTCGATCGTTTTCATGGTCGGTAATTCGCCTGGCAGCAGTATGAATTTTTTTGTAGGAAATCCCCAGCCTGCCTCGAAGAATTAGCCGATATGAGAAATTGGGGTATTCCCGGGTGGTCAGTTTTCGGTCTGTACAACTGTGTTGAATCGTTGGCCGAATTAAAATAAATTGGGGTCAGATCCCAATTGTCTTGATGTTCAGGGAGCCTTCGGGCTCCTTGTCTGTTTCTGGGTGTGACGATTTTCAACGGAGATGCGTTTGTTGGACAAAATTGACGCTGGCTTTTTGCCTTTGCCTGAGTTTGAAAGGGCAGTCGGCGCTTTGTCCTTGGTGTCGGTAGATTGGGTGCTGCTCAACCCCGCCGGTCAGATGTTGTTGGGTCACCGACGAAATGCCCCCGCACGCCATTGGTGGTTTACCCCCGGTGGGCGGGTGCGCAAGAACGAGCCTCTGGGCAACTGCTTACAGCGGGTGGTGGTGTCCGAGCTGGGCTTGCAGGCCAGCGATGTGCAGGGCGCCAGACTCATGGGCGTGTGGGATCATTTTTACGAGGACAGTGCATTCAGCGCCGAGGTGTCGACGCACTACTTGAACTTGGCTCATGTGTTGCGATTGCCGCATGCGCTGGACATCAACGCCTTGCCTTCAGACCAACACACCGCCTGGCGCTGGCAAGATGTGCAGGCCGCCGCCGTGGCCGACGATGTGCACCCTTATGTGCGGGTGTATGCGCAGTGGGTGGTGGATGCTGGTGCAAGTATCCTGCTACCCACTTGATTTAGCCATTTGAAATCCCGGGGACACTTTCAAGCCACCGGCACAGGTGTCCACCATCGATGGTTTGCGCGTGGACTGGCCCGGTGGCTTTGGCCTGATCCGGGCGTCCAACACTACACCATTGCTGGTGTTGCGATTCGAAGGCCAAACCCCCGAGGCGCTTCACCGCATCGAAGCCGACATGCTGTCGCTGCTGCACTCAGTCAAGCCCGATGCGCAGGTGGGCGTTGCTGCGTACTGATTGAATATGGGTTCTAAGCCGGAACTGCGGAAAATTCCGCCATCTCGAATAGGTTGCATGTAACGCCGTTGCTGTGTATAGTGTTGCATGTAACTTAACAGGAGGCTCACATGGGAACCCCGCACGTCAATGCACGAGTTCAAAAGCACCGCGACGCGCTGCGCATGGCGGGACTTCGCCCGGTGCAAATCTGGGTGCCGGACACGCGCCGCCCGGACTTCGCGGTCGAATGCCGTCGCCAATGCCTTCTCGTGGCTCAAGCCGACAGCGCCGACACGGCCATGCAGCAGTTCATGGATGAAGCCTTAGCAGACGTGGACGGCTGGACGGGATGATGCGTGGCGACCTTGTGACCATCGCCATGCAGGGTGATTTTGGAAAGCCACGGCCCGCGTTGGTGATTCAAGCCAACCAGTTCAGCGAGCACGCGAGCGCAACGGTTCTGCCAATCACCAGCACGCTTGTTGCCGCGCCATTGCTGCGCGTTACTGTTCAGCCGAGCACTGAGAACGGTTTGCAGATGCCTTCACAGGTGATGGTGGACAAGGCTATGACTGTGAAGCGCGACAAGTTAGGACCAGCCTTCGGGCACATCGACTCGGATGCACTGGTGGAGGTCGAACGTTGCTTGGCGGTGTTCTTGGGCATCGCAAAGTGAAACAAAGGAGCCTTGGGCTCCTTTGTTGCTTATGGGTGTGACGATTTTCAACGGAGATGCGTTTGTTGGACAAAATTGACGCGGGCTTTTTGTCTTTGCCTGAGTTTGAAAGGGCAGTCGGCGCTTTGCCCTTGGTGTCGGTAGATTGGGTGCTGCTCAACCCCGCCGGTCAGATGTTGTTGGGCCACCGACGCAATGCCCCCGCACGCCATTGGTGGTTCACCCCCGGTGGGCGGGTACGTAAGAACGAGCCTTTGTGCAACTGCTTGCTGCGGTTGGCGGTGTCCGAGCTGGGCTTGCAGGCCAGCGATGTTTAGGGCTCCGCCGTGGCCGACGATGTGCACCCTTATGTACGGGTGTATGCGCAGTGGGTGGTGGATGCTGGTAATTTGTAAATTGGGGTCAGATCCCAATTGTTTTCGATGTTCAGGTGTTGACGCCGATCCAATATTGACCACCGGGGGCGCAGCTTTTCTGCGCGATGAGTGGCAAGAAACATTCAAAGTCTTGGCGCTCCAGATTCTCAAGCGTATCGCGCTCTTGGCGGATCTTTGTGTGAAGCAGGTACCAGTTGCTCATTTGGGTGTTATTCTTGTCAAAATGATAATCTTAAACGGCATGCGGTTATGAGTGTTTGGCGGGCCTGATTGGCTTAGTGAACAGGCTGAATAAAACAGACGAATGAGAACGATGACAAAAAGAAAGTATTTCGGAACAGACGGTATCAGGGGCAAGGTGGGTCAGGCGCCCATTACGCCAGACTTTGTGCTGCGCTTAGCCCATGCGGTGGGTCGTGTGTTGCGACAAACCGAGGCGCACCCTCTGGTGTTGATTGGCAAAGACACGCGGATTTCGGGCTATATGCTGGAGTCGGCATTGGAGTCTGGCTTCAATTCTGCAGGGGTGGGGGTGTTGCTGTTGGGGCCGGTGCCGACGCCGGCGGTCGCTTATTTGACGCGGGCGCAGCGTGCCAGCTTGGGGGTGGTGATTTCGGCTAGCCACAACCCGTTTGACGACAACGGCATCAAGTTTTTCAGCGCCATGGGGGCTAAGCTGCCTGACGATTGGGAGCAAGCGGTCGAGCAAGCGATGGAGCTACCGCCGCAGTGGGTGGAATCGGCTCAACTGGGGCGTACCCGGCGGCTGGACGATGCAGCGGGGCGCTACATTGAATTTTGCAAGAGCAGCTTTGACGCCCGTTTGTCGCTCAAGGGCCTGAAAGTGGTGGTGGATGCGGCCCATGGGGCGGCCTATCACATCGCGCCCGATGTGCTGCACGAGCTGGGGGCCGAGGTGGTGAGCATTGGCTGCGCGCCCGATGGCCTGAACATCAACAAAGGCGTAGGCGCGACCCACCCTGAGGCGCTGGTGGCTGCCGTGCTGCAGCATGGTGCCGACTTGGGCATTGCCTTGGATGGCGACGCCGACCGGGTGCAGATGGTGGATGGTCAAGGCCGCTTGTACAACGGTGATGAGCTGATTTATTTGCTGGCGCTGGACCGAGTTCGTCATGGCCAGCAGGTGCCTGGTGTAGTGGGGACCTTGATGACGAACATGGCGGTAGAGCTTTCCCTGCAGGCGCAGGGCATGGGCTTCATCCGCGCCAAGGTGGGTGACCGCTATGTGCTTGAAGCGCTGGAGCAGCAGGGCTGGACGATTGGCGGTGAAGGCTCGGGCCACATTCTGGTGCTGGACAAGCATTCGACCGGTGACGGTTTGGTTGCGGCTTTGCAGGTGTTGCAAGCCATGGTGCGATCGGGCAAGAGCTTGCCACAGCTGCTGGAAGGCTTGACCCTGTTCCCCCAGACTATGGTGAATGTGCGCATGCAGCCAGGCACCGACTGGCAGAACAACGCAGCTTTGCATCAAGGCATCGCCGATGCCCAGGCCCAACTGCAAGGCCGTGGCCGCGTACTGATCCGCGCCAGCGGCACCGAACCCTTGCTGCGCGTGATGGTCGAAGCCGACAACCCCGACCTGACTCACCAACTGGCCCACGAGCTAGCAGCGCTGGTTTGAATTAGTTGGTCCTGTTAATTGGGGTCAGATCCCAATTGTTTTGCAACAAAGGAGCCTTGGACTCCTTTGTTGTTTGTGGGTTAAGGAGTACCGATTGGACTTTGTTTCAGTGGGCTTAGTCAGTATTGCCGACGATCATTTGACCCAGTGTTCCTAAAACCGATGAGCACTCCTCAGGCTCGGTATTCAGTTACCTTTGCGAGTTTGAAGCTTTATCCCCCGCTCGGTCAATGTTGGTAGCGCTGGGTAAATTAGAGTTGGCGGTAATGAGTTCTTTCAAATCTTCATCGACCGATCTTTTCGTTTGTTGTCGAAGGTGACAGTCGCGACCTTGGTTGCAGTCAAAATTGGCCTGTTGGCAGCAGTTGGGTGCGTGCAGTTGGTCTGATATTTGGGCCAGAAGTCGCTGGAGTCGTGTCATGGGGTCTCCTGTCGCTGCTTTGAATCGACTTTGTCTGGGCCATTTTGTGGATTTCATCAGGCTCAGGCTGTGCGCTTGCGCACGCGGAACATGACCCAAGGGATTGTTGGCGGCAAAACCATAGGAACGGCTGGATGTTTGTACTTTCGAAGTTGTTGTCTGCGATCACGCAGCCGGTGTTCTGGTTGGCGCTTTGGTGGGCGCTGTCTTTGTTGATCTTGATGCGTTGGCGCCGCTTGGCGGTGGTCATGCTGTGGGGTGGTTTGATGGTGTTGGGTCTGTTGGGGTTTCGTGCCATCCCTGATGCGTTGTTGCGCCCCCTTGAGAATCGTTACCCTGTGCCGGCGGTCAAATTCATTGAAGGCCACGCGGGCATCATCGTGCTGGGTGGTGCATTGGGGCACCCCGACAGCTACAGGGCCCACGGTCAGGTGCCCTTGGATGCTGCTGCTGAGCGCATGACGGTGCCCGTGGGCCTGATGCGCCAACACCCCCAACTGGAGCTGGTGTTTTCTGGCGGGGAGGGCCGCTTGCTGACCCTGGGCGTGACCGAGTCTGAACTGGCCCGGGTCTTTTACCAGCAGCAGGGCCTGGACATGACCAAGGTGCGCCTGGAAGATGGCTCGCGCAACACCCGAGAAAACGCCCAGCAGGTGGCCAAGCTGTTGGGCACTCGGTGTCAACAGTCTTGGCTGCTGGTGACCTCGGCTTGGCACATGCCGCGCTCGATGGCCGAGTTTGAGGCGGTGGGGTGCAAAGTGACGCCGTACCCTGTGGACTTTCGCACTGGCGAGTCCACCGCGCTGACCGAATACGAGTTGGCACACAGCCTTTTGCGTTGGCAGACAGCGCTGCACGAGTGGTTGGGATTGTGGGTGTATGGGGTGACGCGTTAAGGTTTGGCGTGATGGCTCTGCAGCGGGGGGATAATCACCTCCATGAGATCCCCCATTGCCGTTGTTGATGTTGACCGTTGCGAAACTTGGACCCGCTACAAAGCCGGTTTGTGCGACAGCTGTGCGGCCAACTGCTGCACCATGCCGGTGGAGGTCAAGATGGCCGACTTGGTGCGGCTGGGCATGGTGGACCCGTTTGAGGCCGAGCACGATGACCCCAAGCAGATTGCCAAACGCCTGAGCAAGGCTGGATTGATCGAGCACTTCAATTACAAGAACAGCATCTTCAGTCTGGCCCGTCGCGCCAGTGGCGATTGCCATTTGCTGGATGCCAAGACGCGCCGTTGTACCGTGTACGACAAGCGGCCCAACACTTGTCGCTTGCACCCGCAAGTGGGGCCGCGTCCCAATCACTGCCCTTACGGCAACAAAGCGCAATCGCGTTGATCGATGACAACACGCACAGGGCAATACGCCGAGTTCACAGCGCCAGACAATCACCGATTCAGGGCGTTTGTCGCGCAACCCACCAGCACCCCGCGCGGTGCCTTGGTGCTGTTGCATGAGATGGATGCCAGATCGGCCAACCGCGCTCAATCCAGTGCACATGCCAACCCGATGCCCGGGGTGAGCCAGCGCATCCGGGCTTTGGCCAATGAACATGCGGCCAGAGGCTACTTGGTGGTGGCGCCATCGCTGTTTGGTCGAGGCCGGGCAGGGCAGGACCATGGCTACAAATACCAGATGGCTTTCTCGGGTGAGCAATTGGTGAAACCTTTGCAGCCTGTTGATACAAGCCACGCCATGCTGGACGTGCAGACCGTGGTGTCTTGGGCCGAGTGGCAGGTGGCGCAGGGCACAGTGGGCATCATGGGCTTTTGCTGGGGGGGCTTGCTGGCCTGGCAAGCGGCATGTACCTTGCCGCAAGTTTCTGCGGTTGTTTCCTTTTATGGTGGGGGGGTGACCCTTGCAGAAGTGCGCAGTTGGCGGCCGATGTGTCCGGTGCTGGTCCATCTGCCCGCACATGGCGCTTGGATGACGCAAGACGACATGGACGACTTTGTGGCCGCTCAGCGTGATCACTTTCCTGAACACGGCAGGGTCAGCCCGAAACACCAAGGTCCGATGGTTCAAATCGAGCGCTACCAAGCCGAATATGGTTTTGATCACGCTGGCAACCGTGAGCACGACCCAATGGCATCGCAGTTGGCCAGACTTAAAACCCGTTCTTTCTTTGACACGCACCTGAAGTTTTAGATGCCCCAAAAGGCAGTTTCACGCGACTGAGGTGGGAACCAAATGGGTTGGCAGTGCGAGCAGATCCTGGAGCTTCAAGGGCTTTGAATAGAAATATCCTTGCGCTTGTTGGCAGCCCAAGCTGATCAGTGTCTCTTGCTGGAAGCGATTTTCCACGCCCTCAGCGGTCACTTCCAGTGACAGAGACTGCGCCAATGCCAGAATTCCTGAAATGATTTTGATGTTTTCCTCACGCTCCATTCCCGCAATGAAGGACATGTCAATTTTCAATTTCTGAATAGGCATGCTGGCCAGACGGAAAAGGGAGGAATAGGACTTTCCAAAATCGTCAATTGCAATTCGGGCGCCCAAACCCATGATGGCCTGCAGTTGACCAACCAGCTCTTGTTCGCTCAGGGTGCAATCCGATTCGGTCATTTCCAAAACAAAACCCTCCAATCCATTGTTTTGCTCTGATGCCAAGTCGGACAGGATCGCCAAAAGACGCTTTCCACACATCAGCTGAGGTGATGAGTTCAAGGCAATCGTTGCGTTGGGAAAGTGAGCTCGTATCGTGTGGCTGTCTTGGACGACCTGGGTAAACAAGTGCTGTGTCAGCGGGTCTATGGTTCCAGATTGCTCGGCCAAAGGAATGAATTCAGCCGGACTGACCATGCCCAATTCTTCATCATGCCATCTCGCCAATGCCTCAAATCCAATGATTTTCCCGGTCAATAAATCCACTTCGGGTTGGTAGTGCGGGTGAATTCGACCTTCGCCAATGGCCACAGCCAACTTGGCATCGACTTTGGTTTTTCGGGTGGTGGCTGCCATCATCTTGGGGTTCAGCCATTGGATCTGATTGCGGCCGGATTCTTTGGCGCTCAGCAGAGCAGTGTCTGCATAAATGAGCAGCTGATGGATCGATTCCGAGTGATCAGGAAACAAAGCCGCTCCAGCGCTGAAGGTGGCAGTGACCTGCACGGTATCAAAGTGATGGACGGTGAATACAGCAGGGTTGAAAATTTGTTTCAACTTGTTCTGGAAATCAGCGATCGGTTCATGGACATCGAGAACAGCAATGAATTCATCACCTGAGCGTCGACACAAGAAATTGTCAGTGGGCAATGTGGCCTTCAGGTATTGCGCGATTTGCCGAATCACCTCATCGCCCTGATCGTGACCAAAAGTGTCATTGATGTTTTTGAAGTTGTCCAGGTCAATGAACAAGATGGCAAATGAGGACCCCTTCACTTTTTGCTGGATGTATTTCAGAAACCCCCGGTAGTTGGGCAAACCTGTCAGTTGGTCTTCGTGCAGAAGATCCTGGAGTTTTTGTTCTGCTTCACGAATCGCCCGGATGTCAGCAAAAACAGAAACATGACCTTGGCTCTTGCCATGGGTATCCAGCAAAGTGGACACCGAGAGCAGCACGGGCAGCTGGGTTTGCTGCTTGCTCAAGAAATAAGTTTCGCCTCGCCAAGCGCCGTGCTGGCGGACGCTTTCGGCAATGATCGGCAAATCCACGCCTTTCTCGTCCTGGATGTAGAGCCGACCGGCAGGTTGGTTGATCAACTCGTCTTTGGTATAGCCGGTCATGTCTGTCAATGCGGCATTCACATCGACCACCAGTCCCTGCTTGTTCGTGATCAAAATGGCTTCGGCTGCTGTCTCGAACACCCTGGAGAAAATCGCTTGTTTCTGTGCAGCCAGTCTTTGCTTTTGAAGCATGCTGTGCAAGGCGTTCGATACCTGGGCCAGTTCATCTCCAGTGTTATCAATCAGCGAATCATCACCGCGTCCTTCAACCGTGTCGGCGGCCAGTTGCACCAGATCATCGAGTCGGCGTGTGGTGCGTTCTGAAAAAAGTTGGGTCCAGCGTTTGAGCCCAATGAACAGCAAACCGCCGGATACCAGTGAAACCGCCAAACCCGTCATCACAAACAGAAAAGCAGACAAATAGCTTTGTTGGAGTTGAATATGAAGGGCGTAGTTTTTCCCGGCATAGTCCCATTCAAATTTGAAGGCTTCACTGTGTTTGGAAAGATCCGAAGCAGAATCCACAAATGGCGTCAGGCTGTAATTGACTTTGAGTTCATCAGGAAAATTCAGTGTGCCCATGACCTTGTCCAGATCAAGTTGAAGCCAAACGATGCCGATGGTGCTGTCTGTGAAGCTGGCCGTGACAGGCACGCTGGCTGACAGATACTCTGACTGCCCGATTTTGATGAGATCCAGGTGGGTCTGGCTGTCTTCGATTGTTTTTTGGATGTTGTTTGGGCCATCCAGAAGCAAACTCACGGAACTATCGCTTTGGATGAAAAATCGGCCGAGGTAATCGAGAAGATTAAATTTGTAAAGTTTGCTCTCATTGGCTTTTTCCAGAAGTGGCAGGAGATACGTTCCCCGGCCCTCCGAGTCCGTCAGTCCGGTCCAGACTTCTGTCGAATGGGCCAAATCGTTCGCTTGGCGAAAAGAATTGCTGATTTCGGAGCTGAGCCGTGTGGCAATCAGTGCCTTGTAATGTTTGAACTCTTCTTGCTGGTAGAAAAAAATCCCGTAGATGGCCAAGAGCATGCACAGCGATGTGACGCCCAAGACGTAGGCACCAAACAGTCTGAAAACATCATGGCTGATCTGGGCTTTGAGCGATTTCAATTGATCCATGTCAGTCTTGCGGGATCAAGTGACCGGAGGGCGTTAATTTGACAAAAAGAACTTGTGATTTGTCCAAGGCGTCATGCCGCTGATGGGTGAAGGGCTTCACGTAGTGCCTGACGGCGCCATGGAATGCGGGTAATTTTTCCAAGGCATCCCTGATTTTTTGAGGCGATGTGGTTTTCGCAGTGTCAATGGCCTTGGCCAGAAGATGAACTGTGTCGTAAGCATGTGCAGCGCCAACCGGGCTGGGAATTTCATGCGTGCTTTTCAGGCCATTGTTTTTCAAGATCCAATCGGCGAGGTAAATCGCACGAGGCCGTTTGTTGTTGATGAAGGTGAAGGTCTGAATGAAATCCACACGCACCATCGAGAGTTCATCTGCGACCATTTCGTGCAAGGTGCCGCCGACCGCACCCCAATGCGCCACCACGGGGATGCGCATGGACTGGGTCTGTTCAGCGATTTCCTTGACCAAAATGGCCCCTTCTTTTTCATTGCCGACAAACAGCAGGCCTTGGGTGCGTGATTCCAGACAGGCCTTGTATTGTTCCTTCAAAGAGGGATCGCCCCAGTTGTACCAACGCACCACCGGAAATTGAATCGTTTTAGGCCCTGATTTTTGCCGGATCACGTTTTCTGCTGAGCGCCCCCAGGCCGTGTTGGGCAGGATGGCACAGGCCTGTCGAACACTGTATTTGGAAGACAGACGGTTCATCATCGCTTCAACACCCCAGTCGTCCTTGAGTGAGACCCGAAACGAGTAGGAGGGCTTGTGCTCGTGGTCTGTGATGGGGTCTGCTGAACCCCAGACGCTGATCAAGGGGACCTTCAGTCGGTGCGCCTCGGGCAGCATCTCCACACTGATGGGACTGAATTTGCCCGTCAACACGGCCACCAAATCTTTGGTGCCAGCCAAGTGCACAAAATTGTCTTTGCCTCGGGCTGAGAGGCCTTTGTTGTCGGTGCTCATCAGTTTCAGGGGACGTCCATTGAGCACGCCGCCGTTGTTGTTGATTTCTTCCATGGCGGCTTTGATGCCCCATTCGATGGCCATGGCGGAGGTGTTGGTTTTCAGACTGTAGGCGTCATCAAATCCGATCCACACGGGTGGGTGTGGTGAATGGGTTGAGGTTTGGGCAAATGCTTGGGCAGTGCATCCCAAGATGAGTGCTGTGATGGCTTGGACAAGGCGTTGAAGCCTGTGACGCATGCCCTCTGATGGCTTTGAATGCTGTTTAGACATGGAACGTTTTCTCCCATAAAGATGACATCAACTGCCGGGTCGAACTGCTCGGTGGTGGCGCCGTGGTGTAACGCCCTGAAAAAAGTTTGCAGATCATGGCGTGGCGCTGTGCTGGGCTGCTGTATTCAAAAGTGGCCGCCAGGTGGCCTTGGCTTTGCCGCACGGGATGGAGCATCACGCGACCAACGTCTTGCACCATGAGGCTGGCCGTTCCTTTCTTGAAAATGCCATGGCCAGTCTGTGGCAAGGCCAATTTGCAGCCATCGATGCTGGCATCGACGATGTCAACCGCGATGTGGGTTTCGCCATCGTGGGCAGTTGCCGATTCCGCCACCAAAAAACGCTCTTCTTTTCTCAAGCGGGGGCCTTCAAAACAAAGCAAAGCCGCCAACCCCAGGGTGACGACGTTCAAAAGTGACCAAAAGACGGCAATGGGGAAAAATTCGTCGTGCGGCACCACCGCCAGTTCGGGCACCACGTTCAAGATCAAGCCCACCAAGGTCAGGGCCATGCACAACAAGATCATGCTCAGACTGAAAAAATCCACCTGGCGACCATGGACCGCATCCGAGCCCTTGGGTGTGACCTTGAATGGTTTGCCAAAGGGTTTGACGAGTGAGGCCACCACCGTCGGGCCCAACCTGAAACTGGCAAACAAGCCCGCAGGCCCCGAGACAAGTGGTGAAAAATGGCCGCCGACCAGCCAACGCATGGCCAGAAAAAACGACAGGAAAACAGGCAATTGGTAAAACACCATGTCTGCCGTGTCCGTGAAGTGAAAAGGCAACCAGCCCAACAGCAGATAGGCCAGGGGAATGGCAATCAACATGAGGCGCACGGCGTATTGGGTCAGCCAACTGGTGGGAAAAAACAGAATTCTTTGGATGACGCTCAGACCGGGCCCCAAAGGGCCAGCTGGAAGAAACAAGGACTGAATGGCCCCACGGCACCAGCGTTCGCGCTGCACGAAGAAGCCTTCGATCGATTCCGCAGCCAAGCCCATGCTCAGTCGTTCGTTGAGGTAAATCGTTTGGTATCCCTTGCGCAGCATGACCAAAGTGGTCAGCAAATCTTCGGTGATGCTTTGCGTGGGAATGCCTCCGATGGCATCGACTGCCTGGCGACGCATGATGCTGCATGAACCGCAGCAAAAGGCCGCCTGCCAAGCGTCGCGGGACGCCGCCATTTGGTCGAAAAACAGGCGTTGCTCGTCTGGGTAGATTTGCATCAAGCCCAGGTTGGTCTGGATGGGGTCTTTGTTGTAGAAGTGTTGGGGCGTCTGCACAATGCCAACTGCCGGGTCACTGAAAAAGCCCAATGTGCGCTGGATGAACTGCTTTGATGGGACAAAGTCCGCATCAAATACCGCAATGAATTGGCCCTGTGCATGGGCCAACGCATGGTTCATGTTGCCAGCCTTGGCATGCAGGTTGTCGGATCGGGTGAGGTAACGAACGCCGGTTTCTTCGCAAAACCTGCGCAACCAATCGCGCCTGCCATCGTCAAGAACCCAGACGGTTTTGTGGGGGTAGTCCACGGCCGCAGCGGCCACAATGGTTTTTTCCAGAACGTCAAAGGGCTCGTTGTAAGTGGGGATGAAGATGTCCACCTCAGGCAGCGGGCTGGGCATGTGGAGATGGTCGGCTTGCGCGCTTCGGGTGTTGGTTCGGCTCATGATCAACATGAAGACCGCCACTTCGATGAAGGCCAAAATTTCAATGCCCCAAACCCCCCAAATCCACGACTGAGCCCAGGCACTGTCGTCGTTTTCGGTCCATACCGTGTTGAACAATCGCCAGGACAGGTATTGCACGCAGAGCAGCGCGGGGATCAGACACACGATTTGTCTGATCCTGACCTTGGTTCGCTGGGCATCCCACACCAGCAGAAAAAAGACCGTGACCAGCAACAAGGGGATGTATGTCATGGGCTGGATCACATGAGAAATGAGCTGACTCTGCTCAGCCAGACCGAGGGACGCCATTCACGGGGCACTTTGACATCCACTTTGCGACCCGCGAAACACAAATTTTCTTGTGGCTTATTCAGATCGGAGGATTCGATCTTGACGAAAATCCGGGCGTCCTTTTTTTCCCGTTGCAGCTGAGCAACCAAGGTCACATCCTGCAAGTTGTTGCCACTGCCCGTGACGGCTTGGATGTGTCCTGTTAGCCATTGGGTGGTCCCAATGAGTCGGTACTGCACAGGTTGACCGATTTGAAAAGATTCGAGCGATGATTCCGGGACCGCCACATCGAGAAACAGGTTCTCGCAAGTGATCACATGGGCCAGGTCGGTGCCAATCAGGACTTCGGTGCCGTTGCTGCCGAATTTCCGCCACAAAACCCCCTTGCTGGGCGACTGCAGGAGCACCTCTCGGGATACCGCCATGTTGTCCCGCTCCTTGCTGATCTGCCATTGAATATCCGCGCTGCGTTGCTCGTTTTCTCGGAGGCGGGCTGCAACCTCGGTGATTTGCAGGCGCACGTCATCGAGCCGCTGTTGTGTGTAGGGGACGTCGTTGCGCCCTTCGCCAAGGTAGACAAAACGCTGGATGGCTTGCTTTTCGGTTTCCAGAAGTCGGATGCGGGCCTGAAAGATGTCGAGCCGACTTTGCGTCACTTCCAGTGCGTAGTGCGCAGCTTCGCTTTGCGCTTGGGAGATGAAGTTTTCCTTCAGCAGCAGGGCGTTGCGCTGGGCCAGCAACTGTTGCTCACGGATCAGGCTTTCCTGGGCTTTCTTTTCGGCTTTGGCTTGCGCGAGCTGCTCCTCCAGACGGAGAAATTCGTGGTTGCGGTGGACAGAGACCCGGTTTTGCAATTCTTTTTGCAGTTGTTGAAGGTTCTTCAGGTGTTGCTGAAGGCCCAGGCTTCTTTCGGCCAGTGTTTTTTGCTCCACCGCCATCTCATTGACGGCACTTTCCTTGAATCGGGTGTTGTTGATCCTGACCAATTCCGCCCCCTGCTCGATGGGTTGGCCAGGCATGATTGAAAATCCGTCCAGGGTACCTTCGATGGGCGACTTGACCACCACATAGTGGGTGTTCACGATGGCATTGACACTTTGAAAATTGGCCATTGCAGGAACAATGACCACGAAGGCGATGAGCAAAACGCCCAGCCCCAGTAAGCGTTTAATGGGCTTGAGTGTGGTGAAAGCATGCATGGTGAGGGCCTTTTCGCGGGGTCAATCAATGCTTCTGAAGTGGTTGCATCACCCGATAACACTCGCACGCCCGCGCTTCCAAGAGCGGACGATCCAAAACAGTCAACTGACCCCGCGAGACTTCGATCAAGCCTTCGTGGCTCAGTTTGCCTGCGGCCAATGTGACCGATTCACGTCGCACGCCCAGAATGTCCGCAATTTCTTGGTGCGTGATCTGCAGGACGTTGCCTTGGGTCTTGTCCAGCGTGTTCATGATCCAGCGGATGATTTGCTGTTCATTGCTGTGTTTGCTGCTGCAGATGGTTGGCATGGCAATCTGCAAAATCATCTGGCGAGTGCTGGCCATCCAGATTTTGAGAAATTCCGGGTCGTGTGCCAATTCGGCTTGGAATACATCCAAAGGTAATTTGTAGGCAAAGCCTGCAAACTTGACCTTGGCCCGGCTGAAGTTTTGATTCCCTCCCATCACGCCGCTGCCCACCATGCCCTCTTTGCCTATCAGGACGATTTCGGCAGAGGATCCGTCCGATATGTCGATCTGCATGGCGATGATGGCGCTGACCGGAAAATAAACAAAATGGATGAGCTCATAGGGTCTGAAGATCAATTGATCGGGTTCCAGGCAAATCAGTTGGAAATGAGCTTGTAGGTCTTTGTATTTGTCTGTCTTGAGCTGATTGATCATCAGGTTGCTGGATGGGATGAGCATTTGTAACCTTTTTAATAAGCTAATTCATTTTAGATATTTGTGACATTTTTTGTGTGCGATACCGAACATAAGAAGGAAAAATATCAAAATTAATAAATAACTTTTTTGTTCTTCAAAAATTTGCAAATCAAGTATTTGGGAAATGAGTTGGGCGAAAAAAAGCCCCCCGACTTTGCAGTCGGGAGGCTTGGCTCTGTGGAGTGCCGAAGTGGCTTACATCGTGTCGATGAAGCTGCGCAGTTTGTCTGAGCGGCTGGGGTGCTTGAGCTTGCGCAGCGCCTTGGCTTCGATCTGACGGATGCGTTCGCGGGTCACGTCAAACTGCTTGCCCACTTCTTCCAGGGTGTGGTCGGTGGACATCTCGATGCCAAAACGCATGCGCAGCACTTTGGCTTCGCGGGGTGTCAGGCTGTCCAGGATGTCCTTGACCACGTCACGCAAGCCCGCTTGCAGCGCCGCGTCCATGGGGGCGGTGTGGGTGTTGTCTTCGATGAAGTCACCCAGGTGGCTGTCGTCGTCGTCACCGATCGGCGTTTCCATGGAGATCGGTTCTTTGGCGATCTTCATGATCTTGCGGATCTTGTCTTCCGGAATCTCCATCTTCTCGGCCAGGATGGAGGCATCGGGCTCGAAGCCGAATTCCTGCAGATGCTGGCGCGAGATGCGGTTCATCTTGTTGATGGTCTCGATCATGTGCACCGGGATGCGGATGGTGCGGGCCTGGTCTGCGATCGAGCGGGTGATGGCCTGGCGGATCCACCAAGTGGCATAGGTTGAGAACTTGTAGCCGCGGCGGTATTCGAATTTGTCCACCGCCTTCATCAGGCCGATGTTGCCTTCCTGGATCAGGTCGAGGAATTGCAGCCCGCGGTTGGTGTATTTCTTGGCGATCGAGATGACCAAACGCAAGTTGGCCTCGATCATCTCTTTCTTGGCATCACGCGATGAGCGCTCACCGGCGTTCATGCGCTTGTTGATGTCTTTCAACTCGTCCAAAGGCACCACCACCTGGGACTGCAGGTCCATCAGCTTTTGCTGCAGATCTTGCACCGGCGGGATGTTGCGGCCCATGACGGCGCTCCAGCTTTTGCCAGCCGCCGCTTGCTTTTCGATCCATTTGAGGTTGAGCAACTGGGAGGCCACGCGTTTGCCGTTTTTGTCCCGGCCACTGAATTCGGCGATGAACTGCTCTTGTGGGTAGCCGCACTTGTCCACAATGATGCGCCGCAGTTCGCGCTCTTTCTTGCGCACATCGTCCACCTGGCTGCGCACCATGTCGCAGAGCTTTTCGATGGTCTTGGCCGTGAAGCGGATGGTCATCAGCTCTTCAGACAGGGCCGATTGCACCTTGATGTAAGCCGGTGTGCCCCAGCCTTCCTTGTCATAGACCTTGTGCACTTTTTCGAAGTAATCGGCGATGCGGTCAAAGCGCTCCAAGGCCTGGTTTTTCAGTTCTTCCAGCTTTTTGGTCAGGGCTTTGGAGCCGCCTTTGCCATCGTCGTCATCGGCCTCGTCGAATTCGTCGAAGTCTTCTTCGGCCACATAGTCGTCGGCTTCGTTCAGGTTGGCAAAACCATCGACCACGGTGGAGATGACGACCTTGCCTTCGCGGATTTCGGCGGCCATGCGCAGGATCTCGGCGATGGTGGCCGGCGAGGCGCTGATGGCGGCCATCATGTCCATCAAGCCGCCTTCGATGCGTTTGGCGATTTCGATCTCGCCTTCGCGGGTCAACAGTTCGACGGTGCCCATCTCGCGCATGTACATGCGCACAGGGTCGGTGGTGCGGCCGAATTCGCTGTCCACGGTGGACAGGGCGGCTTCAGCGGCTTCTTCGGCTTCTTCTTCGGTGGAGCCGGTGGGCGCGTTGTCCGTGATGATCAGACTTTCGGCGTCGGGCGTTTGCTCGTACACCGCCACACCCAGGTCGTTCAGGGTGGCAATCACCACTTCCAGGGTTTCGGCATCGACCAGCTTGTCGGGCAGGTGGTCGCTGATTTCGCCGTTGGTGAGGTAGCCGCGTGTCTTGCCCAGCTTGATCAGGGCCTTCAGCCGGTCCCGGCGCTGCTTCATCTCGGCTTCGGTCAGGACGGTTTCGTCCAGGCCAAATTCTTTCATCAAGGCCCGTTCTTTGGCCTTGCTGATCTTCATGCGCAGGGGCTTGGCCTTTTCGGCGGTCTCGGAGCCGGCTTCGACGACCGGTTCTCCTTCGAGTGCGTCTTCGAGTTCTGCCAATTCGTCTTCAAGGCTGGGGGGGGCGATGCTGCCTTTTTTCTTGGGGCCACGTTTGGCACCGGTCACGACTTTTTTGACTTCAGGTTTGCTGTTTTCTGCCGGTGCTGCGGCTTTGGCGGCTTTGGCAGGTTTTGGGGTCACGGCTGCGGCTGCGGCGTCTTTGGCTTTGGCAGCGGTTTTCTTCTCGGTCACTTCGGTTTTCTTGGCGGGCACGGAGGCGGCTTTCTTCACAGGCTTGGCAGGAGTTGCCGGGATCGCCGTTGCTTTGACCTTGCTGGGGACTGCCTTGGCTGCGGGTTTCGCTGCCGGTTTGGCAGCGACTTTGGCAGGTGCTTTGGCCTTGCTCACCACAGGGGTGGGCTTTTTGGCGGGCGCTTTGGCAACCACTTTGCTGGCTGCTTTGGGCTTGGCGGCAGGCGCGGCGGCTTTTTTGGCAGCGGTGGTTTTGGCAACGGGCTTGGACTTGGCAGCGGCCTGGGCAGGCTTCTTCGACTTTTGAGCAGGCATGAACACCTCGAAACATCAAAACAGACAAGGAAACGGACACAGTCAGCGCCAAATACATCCCGGCGCGGGCGTGGGTTGAGACACAGACAGACGGCCTAAAAGGGCGTCCAATCTGCAGTGGCAAGATGTGGGGCGAACATTTGGTGTGCAGTCCTTGCGGAACGGTGACCTGCCCGCATGGGGGCGTCGCACGGATGGCGGTGGTCGGGCCGGAGGTGCTGCTGTCGCTCTTGCCGAAAAGCGTGGATTATACCCCAACGCGTCAGCGTGCTGGGCGTTGGGCGGTCTTGGGGCGAAATGCTTTGCAGACCTCGTCACGCGTTTCCATGTATGGCCCGCCGATCAAGTCGATGCAATAGGGCACGGCCGCAAAAATGCCGTGCACCACGGCTTGGCCATCGGCGTCTTTCAGGCCTTCAAGGGTTTCGGCAATCGATTTGGGCTGACCGGGCAGGTTGATGATCAGGCTTTGGCCCCGGATCACGGCCACTTGGCGCGACAGGATGGCGGTGGGCACGAACTTCAGGCTGATCTGGCGCATTTGCTCGCCAAAGCCGGGCATTTCCTTGTCGGCCACGGCCAGCGTGGCCTCGGGCGTCACATCCCGCAGGGCCGGGCCCGTGCCGCCGGTGGTCAAGACCAGGCTGCAACCCGCATCGACCAACTCGATCAAGGTGGCGCTGATGCGGTCTTTTTCGTCGGGGATCAGGCGCGGCTCGAAATGAATCGGGTTGAGCAGGGCACGGGTCAACCAGTCTTGCAATGCAGGCAAGCCCTTGTCTTCGTAAACGCCGGTGCTGGCACGGTCGCTGATGGACACGATGCCGATCTTGACCGGGTCAGCTTGCAGCTCACTCATCGTCATCTCCATCTGATTCGGGGGCGTCTTCAACAGCATCACCCGAGAGCACGCTGCGCACCAGCTTGAAGAGTTCGCGGTAGGCGCGGCCCTGACGGGGTGCCAGGCCTTGCGATACGGCCGCCTTGGTCACCGGCACGGCGTCCTTGCGGGCCTGTCGCACCAAGGCGCGCAGTTGCTGGATGTCGGTTTGCGGGTGTTGCGCAATCCATTCGCCCACGGCCTCATCGTCGGCGATCAGGCGGTCGCGCCAGGCTTCGGCCAGGTGCAGGGCTTGGGTGTCTTTGGCGCTGCCCAGGCGCTGGATGTCCAGCGCTTCTCGCACGGCTTGCAGGGTTTCGGGGCTGAGCAAACGCATTTGTTTGCCGATGAACTGCATCTGGCGGCGCTTACCTTCGAAGTTGGTGATGCGCTTGGCTTCGGCCAAGCCTTCCACCAGTTTGTCGGGCAGGTTCAGTCCCTCCATCAGGTCTTTGCGCAGGGTGAGCAAGGCCGTGCCGAGTTCTTGCAGTTCGGTGCTTTCGCGCTTGAGCTCGGTGCGGCTGGGGCCATCCAGGCCACCCTTGAGCTCGCGCTTGTACTCCAGGTCCAGTTCGCTGCCTTCGGCAACAAACTGACCACGGACGAAATAGCCTTTTTTGGGTTTACGGGACATGAAGGGGAAACTCGTTCTTGTGTGCAGCGCAAGCGGCTGGGTGGCAAGTATCATAGCGGCCACTGCGGGCCCGGCGCCCGCCATTTTTTTCGAGATCCCTTCTGTGAAAATTTCCGTGAATCAAAACGCCCCTGCCCACGCACCGCATGCGCACGCCCACGACGGCTTCAGCTATTCCCGCGACCATTTTGAAGCGCTGGTGGACATGGCCTTGAACCATGCCAAAAAGCTGGGTGCCACCAACGCGGGTGCCGAAGCCTCCGAGGGCTGCGGCTTGTCGGTCAGCGTGCGCAAGGGCGAGTTGGAAAACGTGGAGCGCAACCGCGACAAATCTTTGGGCGTGACGGTCTATGTGGGCCACCGCCGGGGCAATGCCAGCACCTCGGACTTTTCCAAGGCGGCGATTGAGCGCACCGTGCAAGCCGCTTACGACATCGCCCGCTTCACGGCCGAAGACCCCATAGCCGGTTTGCCCGACGAAGCCGACATCGAAACCAACCACCGCGATCTGGATCTGTTTCACCCTTGGTCCATCAACAGCGAAGAAGCAGCCCAGATGGCTTTGCAATGCGAAGCCGCAGCGCTGAAAACCAGTCGCCGCATCACCAACAGCGACGGCGCGGCGGTGTCGGCCCAGCAGAGCCATTTCTTCAGTGCGCACACGCACGGTTTTCGCGGCGGTTATGCCAGTTCGCGCCACAGCGTCTCGGTGGCCCCGATTGCCAAACTGCCGGGTCGCAATGCCGAGATGCAGCGCGACGCCTGGTACACCTCGATGCGCTCGGCCGACGAATTGGCCTCGGTCGAGGCGGTGGGCCGCTACGCCGCAGAGCGTGCTTTGTCGCGCCTGGGGGCGCGCAAAATCGCCACCACCGAGTGCCCCGTGTTGTTCGAGTCTCCCGTGGCAGCGGGTTTGCTGGGCGGTTTTGTGCAGGCCGTGAGCGGTGGTGCGCTGTACCGTAAGAGCAGCTTCTTGCTCGACTCACTCGGCAAAAAAGTGTTCCCCAAACACATCGACATCGAAGAAGACCCCTTTGTGCTGCGCGGCAAAGGCAGCTCGCCTTTTGACGACGAAGGGGTGCGCTCGGCGCGCCGCCAGGTGGTCAAGGGCGGTCGTGTAGAGGGTTACTTTTTGTCGAGCTATTCGGCCCGCAAATTGGGCATGAAAACCACCGGCAATTCGGGCGGTTCGCACAACCTGTCGCTGACTTCGCGCCTGACACAGCCAGGTGACGACCTCAACGCCATGCTGCAAAAACTGGGCACGGGCTTGTTTGTGATCGAGTTGATGGGCCAGGGCGTGAACTACGTCACGGGCGACTATTCACGCGGGGCCAGCGGCTTTTGGGTGGAGAACGGGCAGATTGCCTACCCGGTGCACGAGATCACCATCGCAGGCAACCTCAAGGACATGTTCATGGGCATCGAGGCGGTGGGTGCGGACACTTACAACATGGGGGCCAAATCCACCGGCTCCATCTTGGTCAACCGCATGAAGCTGGCGGGCAGCTGAGCCTGGCCGCACTGTGCAGGCAGAACTTTTGGCGGCGCTGGCCGCCTTGTCGTGGGCGGTGGGCAGTTTGTTCTCGGCCGCGGCTTCGAGCCGCATGGGGGCTTTTGCCTTCACCCGTTGGCGCTTGTTTTTTGCGCTCACCTTGCTGTGGGCGCTGGCGCTGCTCACCGGGCAATGGCGCAGCCTCGATGGCGCGAGCGTGGCTTTGCTGGCCTTGTCGGGCTTGATTGGCATCTTCATTGGTGACACGGCACTGTTTGCCTGCATGAACCGGCTGGGGCCGCGCCGCAGCGGTGTGCTGTTTGCCACGCATGCTTTGTTTTCGACCTTGCTGGCCTGGCTGTTTCTGGGTGAAACCCTCTGGGGCTGGACTTTGGTGGGCGGCAGTTTGCTGGTGTCGGGCGTGATGGTGGCGATTGTGTGGGGCCGCCGCGAGAGTGAAACCCATGCTTGGGAAAACACCCAGGGGTCTTTGTGGACAGGTGTTGTGTTGGGCTTGGTGGCGGCCTTGTGCCAGTCCGTGGCCACCTTGATGATCAAGCCCTTGATGGCCACGGGGGTGGATGCGGTCTCTGCCTCGGCAGTACGTACATCGGCCAGTTTTTTGGCGCACCTGGCGCTGCTGTGGGCTGGGGCTCAAGTGGCCAAAGTACAAAACCCACTGGATGCGAAGACTTTGTTCAATACCTGGGCCAGTGCAGCAGTGGCGATGGCGCTGGGCATGACCTTGATCTTGCAAGCCTTGCACAGCGGGCAGGCCAATTTGGTGGGAATTTTCTCGTCCCTCACGCCCGTTTTGTTACTGCCTTTGTTGTGGGTGGTCTATCGCCGCCGTCCCGCCTGGGGCGCTTGGGGCGGGGCCAGCTTGGCGGTTGTGGGGGCTGCGCTGATTTTGCAGGCCTGACCTTCCACCCGTCTGGTCTGGCCCCCAGCATGGACCGCGATCAACCCGCCAGCGCCGCCTTGACTGCCGCTGACACCTGGCCCATATCGGCCTTGCCTGCCAGCTGGGCTTTGACCGCACCCATCACCTTGCCCATGTCACCTGGCCCTTTGGCACCCAAGTCGACCACGATGGCTTGCACCGCTGCCGTGACTTCTTCGGCCGACATGCGCGCAGGCAGGTAGGCCAGCAACACGGCCATTTCCGCTTTTTCCTTGTCGGCCAGGTCCTGGCGGGCGGCTTGTTCAAAAGCGGCGATCGAATCCTTGCGCTGCTTGATGAGCTTGTCCACGATGGCCACCACCGCCACATCGTCCAACTCGATGCGCTCGTCCACTTCTTTTTGCTTCATGGCCGACAGCAGCAAGCGGATGGTGCCCAGACGCTCGGCGTCTTTGGCGCGCATGGCGGTTTTCATGTCTTCGGTGATTTGTTCTTTCAGACTCATGAGAGGCTCCGTGTGGTGTGTGTGCATGGATGTGCTGATGCACAAAAGACAAAGCCCGCCTGAGCGTCCTCCAGCGGGCTTGTTTGCAGACCTTGGCAGGTCATACAAAACAGAAGATCAATACATCTTCTTGGGCAGCTGCATGCTGCGCACGCGCTTGTAGTGGCGCTTGACGGCAGCCGACTTCTTGCGCTTGCGCTCGGTGGTGGGCTTTTCGTAGAACTCGCGGGCACGCAGATCGGTCAGCAGGCCGAGTTTTTCGATGGTGCGCTTGAAGCGACGCAGGGCAACGTCAAACGGCTCGTTTTCTTTCACGCGGATGGTGGTCATTGAATCAAAGTTTCCAAAAATGTGCCGGCTGCAGTAGCAAGGGAGATCGGGCCCTTGAAACCCAGTTACGGCGGTTCCCCGTCACGAACTAGTATTTGGCCGACGGGGGTTTGCCAGCAAAGCTCAAGATTATAGCGCTTGTGCAAGCCGTGCTTGCATCCATTGTGGGATCAACGCATGCCCAAGCGTAAATCTTCAAACGGCGCAGCACCGAAACCTTGAGGCACCTGACCTCAGGACATTATTAGAATTAAAGTATCCAAATATTGAATATCAAAATGTTCATTAAAAAGTTATCAGCCATACTTTTATGGGGATTGGTGACCCCATGGTGTTGGGGGCAGTCGGCGCCTGCTGTGGCATCAGCGGCCAGCCCTTCGGTGGTGGTGGTACTGGCCGGAGGAGGTGCCAAAGGTTTCGCACACTTGGCGGTATTGCGCCAACTGGAGAGAGACCGTATTCCCATTGCGCGGATTGTGGGCACCAGCATGGGGGCGGTGGTGGGGGGCTTGTACGCCAGTGGCATGTCCACCGAAGACATTGAACGCATGGTGGGGGGCCTCGATCCGTCCAAAGTGGCGCTGGATCAACTCAACCGGCTGGAGTTGCCTTCGCGCACTCGCGCTTACCAACAAAAATACCCGGTGGATTTGGAGTTCGGCATCAAAGATGGCCGGGTCAGCTTTGCCCGGGGGGTCAGCGATGGACAACGATTCCTGGCTTTGTTGCAGGCATTGACGGCCCATGTGCCGCCGAATGTCCATTTCAACGATTTGAAAATACCGTTCCGTGCCGTGGCGACCCGATACCGCGATGGCGAGATGAAAGTGTTCGACCAAGGGGCTTTGCATCTGGCCATCCGCGCCAGTATGGCGGCGCCGGCCGTCTTTTCTCCGGTCCAAGTGGATGGCGAAACCTATGTGGATGGCGGGTTGGTTGCCAATTTGCCGATTGAAGTGGCTCTGCGTGAAGGGGCCGATGTGATCGTGGCCTCCTTTTTGGGGGAGGAGCTGGACGACGTCAAGACAGAGCAAGCCGGTCACGCGCTGGCGGTGGCCAATCGGATGCTGTCGATCCTGATCCATCAGAATGAAAAACGAAACCTGGCGCTTTTACGCCCTTGGGATGTGTTGGTCAGACCCTCGGTGCAAGACATCAATTTTGCCGACTTCAACCGTGCGCCGGAAATTGTTGAGCGTGGTCAACAGGCCGTGCTCATGGTGCAAGAAAAACTGACCGCATTGGCAGCTGTATTTGCCGCCCAGCGCGCACCCGTTGTCACCACACGCCTATCGTTTGACCAGCGTGAAAAACGCATCGTGGCGATCGAAGCTCAAGGGCAAAAGGATGTTTCGCAGACCTACATCCAGACGATGCTGTCACCCATGCTGGGCCAGGAGTTTTCTCCACAGCTGACCGAGCGTTACATGGACGAGCTCTACACCAGCGGTTTCTTTGACTTGGTCAGTTACACCCTGGAGCAGCAACGTGGTGATCGCTACAAACTCATCGTTAACGTGCGAGAAAAACCCTACAGCCCTCATTTTTTCAAGAGCACATTGGGCTTTTCCACCGAACGCCATGGCATCACGCAATTCACGGCCGGCTTCGGTTACCGCCGCCCTTGGTTGACGCCCTCAGGTCTGGAATTTTCGCTGGATGCACGCTTGGGGACCCAGTCTGAATTGGCCGCCCGCTTCTACCAACCGTTGTCGCGTGGCTGGAGTGTGGAGTCAGGCGCCTCCATCGACCGCAACCATTTGCCTTTGTACAAAAGCGCTGTTTTCAATGGCGAGGAAAGCAGCCAGAAACTGGCTTATTTCAACCAAGTGGTGCAAAGCGTGGACGCACAGTTGGTCTATGACTTTGAGCGCAAGATGAACGTCAAGCTGGGGGTTGCCTCCAGTGCAATTCGAAGAAGCTTTGACACCGCCTTCGATGGGTCGGACAGCCTTTTCACAAGCACCAACTTGGTGAAATACGAAGGTGTGAAAGCACAGTTCCAGATCGATCAACTCGACTCTTTCAGTTTTCCTACACGCGGCTACTTTCTGGGGGGCAGTTTGGAGAAGGGCGTTTCGGGGGCCTTGTACAGCGGTGGGCGCTTGACTGCCAAGTGGGCCCAATCGGTGGGCCCGCATATTTTCAACATGGGGGTCAATCTTGCACAGGATCGGGTCACGCTCGACTGTGATGCCTGCCGCTCGCCCAGCCGTTTGATCCTGGGGGGATTTCAAAACATGGGCGCTTACCGCATGGGGCAGTTGATCGGTGATCAACTGGCGCACGTGCAAACCACCTACATGTACCGTTTGAACGATGGGGGCTTGCTGAACCAAAAAACCTATGTCGGAACGGTCTTGGAAGCGGGCGATGCCTGGTACAAGGGTGTCCCCATGCGATGGCGTTACAGCGGGACCTTGTTTGTGGCCATGGACAGCAAAATAGGCGACATCTACCTGGGGGCTGCCGCAGGCTCGGGGAATTCGTACAACCTGTTTTTACAGTTGGGCCGCCGGTTCAATTTCTGACTGGGAGGGCAAAGCCTGCGCGCAGGCATGGGCGCTGGCCCAGGCCCATTGGAAGTTGTACCCCCCCAACCAACCCGTCACGTCGACCACTTCGCCAACGAAGTACAGGCCCGCTTGCTTGGACTCCATGGTTTGCGAAGACAGATCCCGGGTGTCCACGCCACCCAACGTGACTTCGGCTTTTCTGTAGCCTTCGCTGCCGGTGGGGGTGAGTTGCCAGTTCGACAGGGCTTCGGCCAGTTTGTTCAAGGCTTTGTCGGGCACATCGGCAGCGGTGCGTTGCAAGGCCGGTTCTTGGCTCACCCAGGCTTCGGCCAATCGGCTGGGCACCAGGGTGGCCAGCTCGTTGCCCAGCAGTTTTTTGGAGCGCAATTTGGCTTCTTGCAAGCGCTCGGGCAGGTTCATGTCCGGCGCGAGGTTCAGGCGAATGGGCGTGCCTTCCTGCCAGTAGCTCGAAATTTGCAGCACGCCCGGCCCGGACAGGCCCCGGTGTGTGAACAGCAGGTCTTCGTCAAAGTGCATGCGGCTCTTTTTTTCGCCCGTCTCGATGCCCACAGGCAAGGCGAGTCCGGCCAGTTGTGCATACGGGGCCCAGGCATCCCCATCAAAGGTCAAAGGCACCAAGCCTGGGCGGCGGTCCACCAAGCGCAGGCCAAACTGGCTGGCGATGCGGTAGCCCCAGTCGCTGGCCCCGATCTTGGGAATCGACAATCCCCCTGTGGCCACCACCAGCGAGTGGGTGTGGACCAGACCCTGGCTGGTCTCCAGGGTGTAGGGGGCAGGAGGTTCAGTGGGGGCTTGAACCGCTTTGACGCTGCACCCGCTGCGGATCTCCACACCACCCGCTTCGCATTCGGCCAGCAGCATGCGGATGATGTCCTCGGCCGAGTGGTCGCAAAACAGCTGGCCCTTGTGTTTTTCATGAAAGGCGATGCCGTGCTTTTGCACCAGATCGATGAAGTCTTGCGGCGTGTAGCGCGACAGGGCAGAGCGGCAAAAGTGCGGGTTCTGGCTGATGAAGTGCTTTTGCGGGGCCGACGCGTCGAGCAAACGGTTGGTGAAGTTGCAGCGCCCCCCGCCCGAGATGCGGATCTTTTCGGCGATCTTCTCGCTGTGGTCGATGACCAGCACCTTCAGCCCGCGCTGGCCTGCCACGCCCGCGCAAAACAAACCGGCAGCCCCGGCACCCACGATCACCACATCCCATGTATTCATGGGACCAGAGTTTAGCTCGGTTGTGACTTGGTCATGCGCATACAATGCGCACAGAAGGAGCGTGCGCTATGTCTGCTTTTGAATCCATCGCCAAAAAACCTGTCAACCTCTCGCTCAGCGAAGCGCTGGTGCAAGAGTCCCGCGCATATTGCGGCAATCTTTCGGCCAAGGTCGAAGAAATGTTGCAAGCGTATGTGGTGTCTGAACGTCAGGCACGCCAGAAGCATCGTGAGCAGGCGCAGCGGGCCGTGGCCGATTGGAATGCACTGCATGACGCCTCTGGTTCATACGCCGATGGGCACTCTACGCTGTAAGCCGCATCGGAGCCATTCATGCCGCAATACGACGTACACCTGAATCCTGGCCCGATGCGCGAGACGGTTCCCATGGTGGTGCTGGTGCAGTCTTCGCTGTTCGACGGTTACCGTCGCCGGGTCGTGGTGCCATTGGTGCTACGCTCGGCCTTGCCAGCAGGGGCCAAAGTGTCCGGTACCCGCATGAATCCGGTGTTCAAAATCAAGGGCCAGACCTTGGTGCTGCACCCGCTGGACATGGTGTCGGTGCACAGCGAGCAGCTGGGTCCTTGTGTGGGCAGTCTATCGAATCAGGGGCAGGTGATCGCCGATGCCCTTGATGAGTTGCTGACGCGCAGTTGGGGCTGAATTCAGGCCAGTTTCTGTGAGCGTTGTGGTTGCGCTGCCCAAGCCCGCGCCCCCTGCACCACATCCCCCACCACGATGATGCTGGGGCTTGCCAGTTGTTCGCGTTGTACGGTTTGCACCAGTTCACCCAGCGTGGTCAGGGCCTCGCGCTGGGTGGGCAAGCTGGCGTTTTGGACCACGGCCACAGGCGTTTGGGCGGGCAAGCCGCTGAGCAAGCCTTGGCCGATGTGCTCCAAGCTGCTCACGCCCATGTAAATGACCAGCGTGAGTTTGGCTTGGGCGGCGGTGGCGGCCAGTTGGGGCCAGTCGGTGCCGCTGTCGCCGGGTTTGGCGTGGCCGGTGACGAACACCACGCCGTGGGCGTGCTCACGGTGCGTCAGCGGTGCGCCCAGGCTGCTCAGGCCCGCCAGGCCCGAAGTGATGCCATTGACCACCTCCACATCAATACCCGCTTGGCGCAAGTGCTCCACCTCTTCGCCGCCCCGACCAAAAATGAAGGGGTCGCCGCCTTTGAGGCGCACCACGCGTTCTCCCGCGTGCACCGCGTTGATCATCAGTTTGTCGATGAAGGCCTGCGGAGTGCTTTGACAACCGCCGCGTTTACCCACGTGGACAATGCGTGCGGTGGGGGATGCGTGGGCCAGCACGGCGTCGTTGACCAGGTCGTCGACCAGCAGCAAGGTGGCGCTGGCAATCGCTTTGACGGCTTTGAGGGTCAGCAGTTCCGGGTCACCGGGACCGGCGCCGACCAAAGTGCAGCGGTAGGCAAAGTCTAGGCTCATGGGTGTTCAGAAATCAGATCAGAAATGAATTGATCCAATTTTCTGATCTAACAAAGTTACTGCCAAATACTTTATTGGCATAAAGCAAATGACGCAGGTCGCTGGCGTGCCCAGCTGTGGCGACCTTCAGGCGGCGTGCATGCCGTGTTCCACTTTCAGGGTCTTGCACGCTGGCGATGCCCAAAACGCCAACAAAGCCCGCACGGCTTCGGTCTGTGTGCTGTTTGCCGCCACGGAGCCCGAAAACGTGGTGGTGATTTGCACCGCCGCGGGCAGGGGGCCCAGCACGGTGATGTCCGCCACGCCCCGCATCTCGCTGAGCTGCTGAAAGCCCAGCGCCACCTTGCCTTGGGCAATCAGCGCGCCGACTGGTACGCCCGGTTTGGCTTGCACGATGCGGTCTTGGATCTGTTCGGTGATGCCCCAAGCCTCAAATTGTTTGGCCAGTTGCACGCCACTGGGGCCGGTCGAATAACCCAAAGATGGCGCAGCCAAAATGGCGGCCTTGAGCGCGGCTTCGGTCGAAATGTCGGGGGCCGTCTGGCCTGCTGGCACGGCCACCGCCACGCCCGACAGCACCAGATCGACCCGGCTGCCTGCCAACACGTGTCCGCTGGTGATCAACTTGTCGATGGCATCGCTGGCCAGCACCACGCCATCAAAATTTTCACCCGCCTGAACGCGTTTGGCCGCATCGACGCCGCCGACCGATTCGACCTGCACGCGCACGTCGGGGTTTTGCGTTTGGTAAAGCGAGACCAGATCGGCCAGCAGGGCTTTGGTGGCCATGGAAGAGATGAGGCGCAGGACGGTGGGCATGGTGGTCTGAAGGAAAAACGGCAGATAAAGAATTAAACCAAAGCCAGGGGTGGCGTGCGCAAGCGCCTCTAAACTACCTGTTATGCACATTTTGGGTATCGAATCTTCTTGCGACGAAACCGGTGTGGCCTTGGTGCACACCAGTGGCGAAGCTTTGCCGCGTCTGTTGTCACATGCGCTGTACAGCCAAATCGAGATGCACCAGGCCTATGGCGGTGTGGTGCCCGAGCTGGCCAGCCGTGACCACATTCGCCGGGTGCTGCCGCTCACCCGCCAGGTGCTGGCCGAGGCCGGTGCCACCTTGGCCGACATCGACGTGGTGGCCTACACCCAGGGGCCGGGTCTGGCCGGGGCTTTGCTGGTGGGCTCAGGTGTGGCCTGTGCGCTGGCGGCGTCTTTGGGCAAACCCGTGTTGGGTGTGCACCACCTGGAAGGCCATTTGCTCTCGCCGTTTCTGAGTGCCGACCCGCCCGAGTTCCCCTTCATTGCCTTGCTGGTTTCGGGCGGGCATACCCAATTGATGCGGGTGGACGGCGTGGGCCGCTACGAACTCTTGGGCGAGACGATCGACGACGCCGCAGGCGAGGCCTTTGACAAATCGGCCAAACTGATGGGCCTGCCTTACCCCGGCGGCCCGGGACTGTCGCGCCTGGCCGAGCAGGGCAACCCGGCGGCCTACAAGCTGCCCCGGCCCTTGCTGCACAGCGGCGACTTTGATTTTTCTTTTGCGGGCCTCAAAACGGCGGTGCTGACGCAAAGCCAAAAAATCGGCCCCGCCGCCCACACCGAAGGCGCGCCTGAGCGGGCCGACTTGGCCGCTTCAACCCAAGCCGCGATTGTCGAAGTGTTGGTCAAAAAGTCGATGACCGCGCTCAAAACATCCGGCATGAAGCGCCTGGTGGTGGCTGGAGGCGTGGGGGCCAACCGTGAGCTGCGAGCCCAATTGAATGCCGCCTGCCTCAAAGCCAAAGTGCGGGTGCATTACCCGGAGCTGCACCTGTGCACCGACAACGGCGCCATGATCGCGATGGCTGCTGCCATGCGCTTGCAAGCCGGCGTGCAGCAGGCCGAGGCGCGTTACAGCTTCGATGTGAAGCCACGCTGGCCCCTGCACGAACTGGTCGGCCCTTGAGGCATCACAACGCGCGCTGAGCAAACCCCGCGGGAATCCGGGTTAACCCTAGTTTGTGCCACTCGACTGGTTAAACTCCGCTTCTTTTTTTGCGTGGACCGGATCAAGGTCCTTTTTGTCATGCAGTCATTGAGCTTTTTTTCGCGTCGCACCTGGATGGCCTGTTTAGCGGCTTTGTGTTTTGTTCCCACTCTTGCCCCAGCCCAAGCCCAGTCCCCCGCGCCCATCAAATTGGCCCTCATCGAGGGCATGAGCGGTCCTTTTGCCAACACCGGCGAAGCGGTGGTGCGCAACATCGCCTGGGCCGTGGAGCGGGTCAATGCGCGTGGCGGCGTCAAAACTGCCCAGGGCATGCGCCCGATGGTGCTGGAGCGTTACGACAGCAAAGGCCAAAGTGAGGAGGCTTTGTCGGCGCTCAAATCGGCGATCGACGACGGCGCCCAAGTGATCTTGCAAGGCAACTCATCGGCCAACGCGGCGGCCCTGATCGACGCGATCAACAAACACAACGAGCGCGAACCTGCCAAGCGCGTGCTGTTCTTGAACTACTCGGCGGTGGATCCGATTTTGACCAACGAAAAGTGCAGCTTCTGGCATTTCCGTTTTGACGCCCATGCCGACATGCGCATGGTGGCCTTGATGGACGTGCTCAAAGGCGACGCTTCGGTCAAATCGGCTTACTTGATTGGGCAGGACTACAGCTTTGGCCAAGCGGTGCTGCGTGAAGCCCGCAGGCAACTGGGGCTGCAGCGGCCTGATGTGAAGATTGTGGGCGACGAACTGCACCCCTTGGGCCGTGTCAAAGACTTCTTGCCTTATGCGGCCAAGATCAAAGCCAGTGGGGCCCAAGCGGTCATCACCGGCAACTGGGGCAATGACCTGACTTTGTTGGTCAAGGCTGCCCGCGAAGCCGGCTATGAAGGCAAGTTCTACACCTTTTATGGCAATGCTCTGGGCGCGCCTGCGGCCATTGGCGAAGCCGGTATCGACCGCGTGATCGCCGTGGCCGATTGGCTGCCCAATGTGCCAGGTGCCGCCAGCGAGCAGTTTTACCAGTCGTTTCGCCAGCGCTTTCCCAAGCCGTCCGAGGACTATGTGCATGTGCGCATGCAGCTGATGATCGAAGCTTTGGCCCAAGCCGTTGAGCGGGCAGGGGGCACCGATCCTGTGGCCATGGCCTTGCAGCTCGAAAAAGCCCGCGTCACCATCGCTGGGCAAACCGGCACGATGCGCGCCGAGGACCACCAATTTCAGCAGCCCTTGGTGGTGGGCGTGATGGCACGCCAAGGCACGCCCGGTGTGCCCTTCGATGTCGAGGGTTCTGGTTATGGCTTCAAGGTGGTGCGCCAGATCAAGGCCGATCAGGCCCGCATGCCCAGCAGCTGCAAGATGGTGCGCCCCAGCGGCGCTTGAGTCCGGCCCGTCCGACATGACCTAGAATCCACCGTCCCTGCAAAGGGACACTGCATCATTTTCATCAACCCGTCGCCAGGGGAGCTCCGAAAAGAGCTGAGATTGCGTCTGACTCGACGCTGACCCTGGAACCTGATCCGGCTCATACCGGCGGAGGAAGCGCGACATGCTGTACGTCACTGCAGCCGCTGTTTTTGCGGCACTTGTTTTTTTCATCTGGGTCGCTCTGCGCGAGCGCACACCCGTGGCCAGTCTTGACGACTACCTCACCGCCAGGGGCTCACAAAATTCAACCACCTTGGGTTTGTCCTTTTTGGCATCCGGCATGGGCGCGTGGATTTTGTTTGTACCGCCGGAGATCGGCGCGTTTGTAGGGCCTGTTGCTTTGGTGGGCTACGCCTTGTCGGCGGCGCTGCCTTTTTTCCTTTTGGCCTGGTTGGGCCCTGCCATACGCCAGCAAATGCCCCAAGGCCGCACCATTGCCGAATTTGCCCAAGAACGTTTTGGCCAGGGTCTGCGTTTGTGGGTCAGCGCCTTGTCGGTTTTGTACATGCTGTGTTTCATCACGGCCGAATTGACCGCCATTGGGGCCATCACCGGCTTGTTGTCCGAGTTGCCCGGCAGCGTGGTCATCGTCGCTGTGGCGGTCTCCACCTTGATCTACACCACCTGGGGTGGCTTGCGTGCGAGCATGGTCACCGACCGGTGGCAGGCTTGGTTGCTGCTGGCTTTGCTGGCGATTGTGATGGGCGTCACGCTGTTCAGCTTGCCTCAAAACGCCGTGACCCAAGCTTGGCCTGCGGCACCGATCGAGGTGTCCCTCAATGTGGCGTTGACGCTCGTGATTGCGGTGACAGCCGCCAATATTTTTCACCAAGGCTATTGGCAGCGTGTGTGGTCGGCACGCAACGACACCGAGTTGCGCCAAGGCGCTTTGCTGGGCGGGGCGCTCACCGTACCGGTGATGTTGGCCATGGGCGCTTTGGGCATGCTGTGCATGGCCATGGGCAAAAATCCGGGCTCGCCACCCATTCCCTTCTTTGCTTTGTTGTCCGATGCGCCAGCGTGGTTGGCTGTGCCCGTGTTGGTGCTGGCGGTGGCCTTGGTGGCCTCGTCGGTGGACACGCTGCAAAGCGGCATTGCTTCCTTGGTGGTCACGGCTCGGCCGCAAGTGTCGCTGGGCGCTGCCCGCTGGATCACGGTGCTGCTGATGCTGCCGGTGGTGTGGGTGTCGCTGCAAGGCTTGTCGGTTCTGCGCCTTTTCTTGATTGCCGATTTGTTGTGCGCCACCGCGGTGGTGCCGGTCTTGATGGGCCTTTGGCAACGCATGACCCCGAGCGCCGCAGTGGCGGGATCTGTCGCCGGTCTCTTGGGTGCGGTGCTGCCCGGCTGGCTGAGCGAAGGCAGCCTGAGTGCAGGCCTGTTGGCGGCCAGTTTCCCCACCAGCGTGCCCACGCTCGCTCCGTTTGCCGGGGCCCTGTTGGCCTCCACCGGTGTGAGTTTGCTGCTGGTTTGGCTCAAGCCACCAGCGCACAAGCACTTGGCTTGACCCCGGACCTCCCGCCTTCCAAGCGGGCCTGCACCCGATTGGCGCGGCGAACGCGAGGGACCGCTCCGCTTTGATCAGGGTTTAACCCTAGCCCTGCTGTCGCCCAGGTCGCTGGTGTTTGCGGGGGTAATTGATTAGCATGCTAACCATTGCCGGTGCCGCAGCGGTGCCGGATGCTCAAACCCGACCAGCATGGCCACACGACAGGGGTGCCGGTCCGTACACGGAAAGCCTTGCGCCATGCAAACAGCTGAAAACTACATCCACGGCCAATGGGTCAAGGACTACGACGCCCACAGGCGTGGTGACTCGATCGATCCGGCCACCGGTGAGGTGGCCGCACATTTTGTGGAAGCCACCTTGCCTGAAGTGGACGCGGCCATCGCCAGCGCCCGTGCTGCTTTTGAACGCACCACTTGGGCCCAACAACCCAAGCTGCGCTCGGACGTGCTGCGTTTGTTTGCCGACCGTTTGGAGCACAACAAGGCGCAAGTGGTACAGACTTTGGTGCAACTCAATGGCAAGTTGCAGCGCGAGGCCGAGGGCGAAGTCATGGCCGGCATCTCCGAGTTGCGCTACTACGCCGGGCTGGTACGCAACCTGTTTGGCCGTGTCATCGAGATGGAGCCCCATGTGTATTCGCACATCGAGCGCGAAGCCATCGGGGTGGCCGCCATCATCGTGCCCTGGAACGCCCCAGTGACTTTGCTGGTGCGCTCATTGGCGCCGGCACTGGCTGCAGGGTGTACGGTGGTCATCAAGGCAGCGCACCAAACGGCGCTGGTCCACGCCCAGGTGATGGCTTGTTTGGTGGCAGACGAGCGCATTCCAACTGGCGTCATCCATTCGTTTGTGGAGCAGGGCAGTGAGGCCACGCAGCACCTGTGCGCGCACCCCGAGGTGGACGTCATCAGTTTCACCGGCTCGACCCATGTGGGCAAGCAAATTGCCTTGTCCACCGCCAAAAACCTGACCCGCTTGTCCTTGGAGTTGGGCGGTAAAGCTCCGGCCATCGTGCGGGCCGATGCCGACATTGAAGCCGCCGTGCGCGGCATCGTGGGCGGGGCTTGTGTCATGGCGGGGCAAATGTGCACGGCCATCAGCCGCGTGCTGGTGCATGAATCGGTGGCCATCGATTTCTCGGCGCAATTGGCGCATGCCTTGTCGTGCGTGAAGGTCGGCCCGGGGCACTTGCCGGCTTCGGCCATGGGCCCCCTGCTGGACGTGCGCAACCGGGACCGCATCTTGGGTGAAGTGCGCGCTGCCAGCCAAGATTGCCGCGTTTTGCTGGCAGGCATTGTGCCCACCGATACGCCGCGCGGTGGTGCTTTCATCACGCCGAGTTTGGTGGCCACGCAAGACCTGAGCAGCCACTATGTGCAGGACGAAATCTTCGGTCCGCTCATCACTTTGGAGCATTTCGAGTCGGATGACGATGCGGTGCACCGAGCCAATGCCACGCGATACGGCTTGGCCGCTTCGGTTTGGACACGGGATTTTCGGGCCGCCCGCAACGTGGCAAGGCGCATCAAGTTTGGCAATGTCTGGGTCAACGCCCATAACCGCTTGTTTGCCGAAATCGAAACCGGCGGCTACCGCCAAAGCGGTTTTGGGCGTTTGCATGGGGTGGAAGGCCTGAACGACTTCATGGAAACCAAGCACGTGTTCATGCCTTGCAACGATTGACCCGACCCATGACCGATTCCACTGTTTCAGGCACTCAGCACACCACAGCCCGGTATTTTTTGGAGGGCCTGCAAGAGACGGGTATCCGATATTTGTTTTCTAACTTGGGTACCGACCATGTGACCCTGATCGATGAAATGGCCCGCCTGCAAGCCGAGGGTCAAGCCATGCCCGAGGTGGTGTTGTGCCCGCATGAAAACGTGGCCATCCACATGGCGGGAGGTTACGCCGCTGTGACAGGGCAAGGGCAGGGCGTCATGGTGCATGTGGACGCTGGCACGGCCAATGCGGCCATGGGCATGCACAACCTCATGCGCGCCCGTTTACCTGTGTTGTTGATGGCGGGCAAAGCCCCGTATGCCCTGCACGGCGAAGTGCCGGGTGCCCGCGACAACTATGTGCACTATGTGCAAGACCCCTTCGACATCGCCTCGCTGGTGCGCCCCTACGTCAAGTGGGACTACAACCTGCCCTCTGGCGTGGTGGCCAAAGAGGTGGTGCGCCGGGCCCACAGCGTGATGCACACCGAGCCTGCAGGTCCGGTGTACATGACGCTGCCGCGCGAGACCTTGATCGAGCCCTGGACGCCTGAGCAAGTCAAGTCTTACCCGGCTGCCCGCTACGGCGCAGTGCGCACGGGGGCCTTACCTGCCGAGGCCACGCTGCAAATCGCCCGCGAGTTGATGGCAGCCGAGAACCCGTTGGTCATCACTTCTTATTTGGGTCGCAAGCCTGAGGCGGTGCAGGCGCTGGAGGCTTTGGCCGAGTTGTGCGGGATTCGGGTGGTGGAGTTCAGCCCCACTTGGCTCTGCATCTCGCGCGAATCGCCTTGCTTTTTTGGTTTTGATGCGACGCCGCTTTTGCCCGACACCGATTGGGGCTTGCTGCTGGACATCGACGTGCCCTGGCTGCCCCACCAAACCCGCCCTCGCGAAGACACCCGCTGGGTGCACATCGACGTGGACCCGATCAAGAAAGATTTTCCGGCCTGGGGTTTTGCCACCGACGTGCGCTGGCCTGCCGACTGCGCGCAGGCCTTGCGCGACCTGCTTCAGGCCGTGCTGTCGCTGGCCGATGAGGCCTTTCATCAGAAAGTGACCCATCGCATGGCCAGCTGGAGCGCGCAGCGCCAGCAGCGGCTGGAGCGTGTGGCGGCAGCCGCTGCAAACCCCGGCCCCGAAGACGCCCTGAACCCGGCTTGGGTCTGCGCGCAAATCGGCTTGCAGCTGCGCCCAGACGACGTGGTCATCAACGAAGCCATTCGCAATTCACCCGCCGTGTTGCAGCAAATACCGCGCACCCGACCCATGAGTTTTTTGGGGGGCGCAGGCGGTGGGCTGGGCTACAGCGCGGGCATGGCCTTGGGCGTCAAGCTGGCCAGACCCAATGACCGGGTGGTGCACATCGAAGGCGATGGCTGTTTCCATTTTTCGACCCCCACCTCGGTGTATGCGGTGGCGCAAGCACAAGGCCTGCCCATCCTGACTGTGGTGCTGGACAACGGCGGCTGGCAAGCCGTCAAGGAAGCCGTGCTGCGCGTGCACCCCGATGGACCAGCGGCACAAGCGGGCGAGTTCCAGGCCCGTCTGAAGGGCGAAAAGCGCCAGTTTGAACAAGTGGCCCAGGCCTTTGGTGCGCATGGTGAACGCGTCACCCGCGCCGAAGACTTGCCTGCGGCCATTGCCCGCTGTTTGCAGGCGCTCGACCAAGGTCGCGCCGCTTTGTTGGTGGCTTCGGTGGCCAAGATTTGATTTTCACCCTCGTTAAAAAAGGAGACAAACCATGACAACTCGCTTCACATCCCCCGCGCGCCGCAAACTGGTGGTTACCGCCGCCTTGTCTTTGGCTGCATCTTTGGCCCCCACACTGTCATGGGCGCAAGCGGCCTGGCCCAACAAGCCTGTGCGCATCGTGGTGCCTTATGCACCCGGAGGTGCCAACGACATCTTGGCCCGTGTGGTGGCTGAAAAATTGGCACCCTCACTGGGCCAGCCTGTGCTGGTTGAAAACAAGCCCGGTGCGGGAGCGGTCATCGGGACCGAGTTTGTGGTCAAGGCCCCGGCCGATGGCCACACCCTCCTTATGGCGGCCAGTGGCCCCATCGTGTTCAATCCGGCACTGGTGGCCAAGCTGTCCTACAACCCGATCACCGATCTGGTGCCCATTTCCATGGCGGGCTCGTTCCCCATGATCCTGGCCGTCAACGAGGCCTCGCCTGCCAAGACCTTCAACGAGTTGGTCGCCTTGACCAGAGCCAACGCCGACAAAAGCAATTACTCCTACCCCTCGGCTTCCTTTCAGCTGGTCATGGAATTGGTCAAGGCCAAGTCCGGTTTGAAGGCGCTGAATGTGCCCTACCAAGGCAGCGCTCCCTCCATCAACGCGGTGCTGACGCAAGAAGTGCAGATGACCTTGATCGACTCCGGCCCGATTGCCGCCCTGGTCAAGTCGGGCAAGCTGCGTGCCTTGGCCGTCACGTCCGAACAGCGCCTGGCCAGCTACCCGCAAGTGCCCACACTCAAGGAGCAGGGCATTGATTTGGCGGTGAATTTTTGGAGCGGCTTGCTCGCCCCTGCGGGCACGCCTGCGCCCATCGTCAGGCGCTTGCAAGAAGAGATGGCCCGCATCATGGCCTTGCCCGATGTGGTCGAGCGCATGGCCAAGCTCGATATCCGTCCCGTGGGCGGCACCAGTGCCGATTTTGCGCGGATCATTGCCACTGAAATTCCACTTTGGACTCAAGTGGCCAAAGACAACAACATCAAGGCGCAATGAGCACATCCCAGCGCATCGCCATTGCCGGGGCTGGCATTGCCGGTCTGACCACCGCCCTGGCCTTGCTGCAGCAAGGCTTCAAGGTCGATGTGTTCGAACAAGCCTCGCAACTGGGCGAGTTGGGTGCGGGCTTGCAGATCTCGCCCAACGGTTCTCGCGTCTTGCTGGCGCTTGGCTTGGGCGATGCTTTGCAACGCTGTGTCAGCCAGGCCCGGGGCAAAGAAATCCGGATGTGGAACACCGGCCAGCGCTGGAAGCTGTTTGACTTGGGCGACGACTGCTTGGCGCGTTTTGGTGCGCCTTATTGGATGGTGCACCGGGGCGACTTGCACCGGGTCTTGCTGGACGCTTTTGAGGCGCGATCAGACCGGCCCGTGCGCTTGAATGCCCGGGTGGTCAAAGCGCGCAGCACGGCTTCAGGTGTGATGTTTGAGCTGAACGATGGCTCTGAGCACATTGCCCGTGCTTTGCTGGCGGCCGACGGTGTGCACTCGGTGTTGCGTGAACAATTGCTGGGCGAAGACAAGGCGCAATTCACCGGCTTGCTGGCTTGGCGCGGGCTGGTGCCGGTAGATCGTGTGTCTGAACACCTGCGGGCGCAGGTCGGCACCAATTGGGTCGGGCCGGGGGCGCACGTCATCACCTACCCGGTACGCGCCGGTGAGTTGATGAACGTGGTGGGCATCATCGAGCGCGAAGGCTGGCGCAGCGAGTCCTGGAACGAGCGCGGTACCCACGCCGAGCTGCTGCAAGATTTTGGCCATTGGCATGCCGATGTGTGCGAGCTGATGTCGGCCATTGAGCAACCTTTCAAATGGGCCTTGCTCGGCCGCGCCCCGCAAACTGGCTGGGCGCAGGGCAATATTTGCCTGCTCGGCGACGCTGCGCACCCGACCTTGCCGTTTTTGGCGCAGGGGGCCAACATGGCCATCGAAGACGCCGCCGTCATGGCGCGTTGCCTGGCCTTGGATGAACCGACCGAACAAGCCTTGGCCCGCTTTGAAAAACTGCGCTGGCAGCGCACGGCCGACATCGTCAACCGGTCGCGCGACAACGCCCTGCGCTTTCACAACCCCCAGTTGTCGGACCCCGCCAAAGCGGTGGACTATGTCAGCAGCGAATGGGAGCCCGAAAAAGTCCGCCGCCGCTATGACTGGATGTTTGAATACGACCCCTTGAAAGTGCCGTTATGAGTTGGAATGCACCCGTGGTGGTGGTGGGCGCGGGACCTGTGGGCATGACCCTGGCGCTGTGCTTGGCGCGCCGGGGCATCGCCTGCACCTTGGTCGAGATGCGGCCTGCGGGCGCGCTGCCGGATGTCAAATGCAACCACATCTCGGCCCGCAGCATGGAGCTGTTTCGCGCTCTGGGGGTGTCCCAAGACTTGCGTGCCTCAGGCCTGCCCGACGATTACCCACACGACGTGTCGTATCGCACCAGCACCGTGGGGCAAGAAATTGCCCGCATCCACATTCCCGGGCGCAGCACTCGCCTGACCGACCACAGCGGCCCCGACGGCGATTGGCCCACACCCGAGCCACCGCACCGCATCAACCAGCGCTACATCGAGCCGATTTTGGCGGGGCATGTGGCCAAACAAGGCTTGATCACCACCCTGCACCGGCACCAGGTGCTGGACTTCGAGCAAAGCGACGGGCAGGTGAGCGTGCGCATTCAAAACCTGGACACGCCCGATACGCCGCCGCTGCACATGCAAGCGGCCTATTTGGTGGGCTGCGACGGCGGCCGCTCGGCGGTGCGCAAAGCCATTGGGGCCAAGCTGGTGGGCGACGAGGTCGTGCAGCGCGTGCAAAGCACCTGCATCCGCGCCCCTGGTTTGCTGGCGCGCCTTCAGGCCCCTGCGGCTTGGGCCATGTTCACCGTCAATCCCCGGCGCAGCGGCAACATTTACGCCATCGACGGTCAAGAGGTCTGGCTCATCCACAACTACCTGCGCGACCACGAAGTCGACTTTGACGCGGTGGACCGCGATTGGGCCATCCGCACCATCCTCGGGGTTGGCGAAGACTTCGAGTACGAACAGATGAGCCGTGAAGACTGGTTCGGCCGCCGCCTGGTGAGCGACAAGCTGCGCGAAGGCCGCGTGTTTTTGGCCGGAGACGCCGCGCACCTGTGGGTACCCTACGCAGGTTACGGCATGAACGCGGGCCTGGCCGATGCGGCCAACCTGGCTTGGCACCTGTCGGCGCAAATCGAAGGCTGGGCTGCGCCAGAGGCTTTGTCGGCCTACGAAAAAGAGCGCCATCCGATCACCGAGCAGGTCTCGCGCTTTGCCATGGACCATGCGCACGCCATGAGCCAGCGTCGGCGCGAGATTCCTTTGAATCTGGAAGACGACAGCCCAGAGGGGCAAGCCGCCCGCGAGGCTTTTGGTCAAAACTTGTACGACCTGAACGTGCAGCAATACTGCTGCGCGGGTCTGAACTTTGGCTATTACTACGACCAGTCGCCGGTGATGGTGTACGACGGCGACAAAGCGCCCGAGTACAGCATGGGCAGCTTCACGGCGTCCACCGTGCCGGGCTGCCGTGCGCCGCATTTTTGGCTGGGTGATGGGCAGTCGCTGTACGACGCTTTGGGCCCCGCCTACACCTTGTTGTGTTTGCAGCCGGTCCATGACGATGATGTGCAGGCCCTGCAAGCTGCGGCCGAACACCAAGGCATGCCGCTGCGTGTGCTGGATGTTTCGGGTGTGAAAGACTTGCCGACCGAATACCAACACCCCTTGCTCATGGTGCGCGCCGATGCCCACACCGTGTGGCGTGGGCACAGCCTGGACGACACCTCGGCTCAAGCCTTGGTGGCGGCTTTGTGTGGCCGAAGTGGCCTTACTCCAATTTGATGTTGGCCTTCTTGATCAAGTCACCAAAACGATCGAATTCCTGACGGTTCATTTGAGCGAACTGCTCGGGCGTCAGGTTGCTGGGTTCGCCGCCCAGGCCTTTGAGCTTGGCCTGAATGTCGGGCATCCTCACAATCTTCGCCAACTCGCTTTGCAGTCGGGCGATCACGTCGGGCGGCGTGCCGGTGGTCACGAACATGCCGTACCAAGTGCTCATTTCAAAACCACGCACGCCTGCTTCGGCCAATGTGGGCACTTGGGGCAACTCGCTGCTGCGGGTGGCCGTCGTCAAGGCCAATGGTTTGAATTTGCCCGCCTTGATCTGGCCCATGGCCGAGGAGGTGGTGTCGAACATGATCTGCACGTTGCCCCCGATGATGTCCAGGTGCGCTTGGCTGCTGCCTCGGTAGGGCACATGGATGCTCTTGACACCGGCGGCCAGGTTGAAGCCCTCGCCAGCAATGTGCTGGGTGCTGCCCACGCCCGATGATGCGTATTTGAACTCGTTGGGCTTGGCTTTCATCAGAGCCACCAGTTCGGCAACGTTGTTGGCGGGCACATTGGACCCGACCACCAGCACATTGGGCACCGTGACGATCAGGCCCACAGGGGTCAGGTCTTTGATGGGGTCGTAGCTGAGCTTGATCAGGTGCGGCGCGATGGCTTGTCCGGTGTTGGTGGCCACCAGCAAGGTGTGGCCGTCAGCGGGGGCTTTGGCGGTCAGGTCGGCGGCGATCGTGTTGGAGGCCCCCGGCTTGTTGTCCACCACAAAGGAGCCTTTGAACGCCTCGCCCATTTTTTCGGCCAACATGCGGGCAATGATGTCGGTGCCACCGCCGGCGTTGGCCCCCACCATGATGCGCACCGGCTTGGTGGGGTAGTTTTGCGCCAGGCCCAGCAAAGGCGTGGCCAGCAGGGCAGCGAGCAGGATTTTTTTCAGCTTCATGACAAGGTCTCCTTCAGGGTGGTGGCGTCGTTATCGGGTGGCGTGTTGACGGTGGGCGTTGGCCATGCGGGTGGCCAGTTCAAAAGCATTGGTCATGGCTTGCGGGTTGGCCACGCCTTGGCCCGCAATGTCGTAAGCGGTGCCGTGGGCTGGCGTGGTGATGGGGCAGGGCAGGCCACCGTGGACCGTCACGCCTTGTTCGAAGCCCATGAGCTTCATCGCGATTTGGCCTTGGTCGTGGTACATGGTCACCACGCCGTCGTAGCCGCCTGGCGAGCGGATGGCACGCACAAACGCGGTGTCGGCTGGAAAAGGGCCATCGGCCGCAAAGCCCATGGCGGCAGCTTGCTGCACACCCGGTGTGATGATGCGGCCTTCTTCGTCACCGTAATTGCCGTTGTCGCCGTTGTGCGGATTGAGGCCACACACCGCGATGCGCGGGCGGGTGACGCCGGAGGCCTGCAAGGCCTGCGAGATCATGCGAATCGCATCGACCACTTTGTCCGGGCTCAGCAAGCTGGAGACTTCGTTCAGGGGGACATGCGAGGTCACACGCGCTGTCCAGAGGTTTTTCAGCACATTCAGTTCGCCGCAAACGCCGCTGTATTGCATGTGCTCGGCAAACCAGCGCAGTTCGTCCTCTTGCGTCATGCCGCCTTGGCGCAGGGCCGATTTGTTCAGCGGGGCAAAGCAAAAAGCATCGGCTTGGCCCGCCATGACCAGATCCAAGCCAGCGGCCAAGGCCTCGATCATGTAGCGGCCATTGGCAGCGTTGGCCACGCCGCGCTCAAAAGCAGGGGCACGGTAGCCGCTCCACTCGTGCCAGAGCACCTCTTGGGGCACGCGGATCGCGTCCTTTTGCCCGATCAGGATGACCCGCGCTTGCTTTTGCCAAGTCGGGTTTTGCAGCATTTTTTCGACCAACTCAGGGCCGATGCCCGCTGGATCGCCAGTGAAAAGAGCCAGGGTGGGCAAAGACATCTTGGAAACTTCCATCAAAAAGAGGTGGGCAATACGGCTTGATTTGGCCGTAATCCGTAATTACGGATAATGCTAGGCAGCTGCACAGAGCGGGTCAAGCTCTGGTTTCCCCGATACTTGGCAACCATGTCTTCACCAGATCCCTCCAGTTTGATTGAGCGCGTCACGCTCCACGAAGAAGTCACCAACCGTTTGCGCGACATGATCGTGTCATTGCGCCTGCGGCCCGGTGAGCGCATCCAAGAGATGGAAGTGGCCCAGTTGCTGGGTGTTTCCCGGACCCCTGTGCGCGAAGCCATCAAAGTGCTGACTGCCGAGGGGCTGGTTGAACTCTTGCCCTTGCGCGGCGCCATCGTGAAGGTTTTTTCGGCCAAAGACGCCCGCGACATGCTCGAGGTGATCGCGCTGGTGGAGTCCTATGCCGGAGAGCTGGCCTGTCAGGCCAGCCAAGACAAAATCGACGAGATCCTGGAGATGCACCGGCAAATGCAGGTGTTCTATGAAGCGCGGGAAAGACCGGCCTATTTCGCGCTGAACCAGCGCATCCACGATGCGCTGATTGCGCTGGCCGACAACGACACCTTGAGCATGACCCACGCCACTTTGAGCAAGCGCATGCGCAGTTTGCGTTACAGCGGCAACGCCACGCCCGAAAACTGGAGCGCGGCCATGGCCGAACATGCGCAAATGATGGTGGCCTTGGCCGCGCGCGACGGCCGCGCCCTGTCCCGCATCATGGGCGAGCACATCCGCAACACTTGGCCGCGCATCCAAGACGTGGTGAACTGACGCGACAAGCCTGCCTCTGGTGGCCTGCTAAGCTGAAAGCATGAGCATCTCCACCGCTGCCCCTGAACACCTGATCGACTCGGCTTATGCCGCGCGCCGCCTCTTGGTCACATTGGCCCTGATGACCCTGGGGGGCTCCAGCATGTATGTGGTGGCCGTGGTGCTGCCTGCTGTGCAGGCCGAGTTCGGTATCAGCCGCGCCGATGCCTCTTTGCCCTACACCTTGATGATGATCGGCTTTGGTGTGGGGGGCCTGTTCATGGGCCGCTGGGCCGACCGCGCGGGCGTGCATGTGCCTTTGATGCTGGGCGGGATCTGCACGGGCTTGGGTTTCATTGCCGCCAGTTGGTCGGACAACATTTGGTGGTTTGCGTTGGCGCATGGGGCACTGATGGGCTTGCTGGGCAGCGCCACCACCTTTGCCCCTTTGTTGGCCGACACCTCCTTGTGGTGGAACAAGCGCCGGGGCATTGCCGTGGCGGTGTGTGCCAGCGGCAACTATGTGGCGGGTGCGATTTGGCCGCCTTTGGCACAGCACGGCATTGAAATCATGGGCTGGCGCAGCACCTATGTGGCGCTGGGTTTGTTTTGCGGCATCGGCATGGTGCTGCTCAGCTTGCTCATGCGCCAAAGGCCCCCGCTTTTGCAAAGCCCGGTGGTGGGCAGTGTGCAGGCCCAGCAGGCCCTGCAATCGGAGCGGCCATTTGGTTTGAGCCTGAACAAAGCGCAGTTCTTGTTGTGCGTGGCGGGCGTGGCCTGTTGTGTGGCCATGGCCATGCCGCAGGTGCACATCGTGGCTTACTGCACCGACCTGGGCTTTGGTGCGGCACGCGGCGCAGAAATGCTCTCGCTCATGCTGGCCAGCGGCATTGCCAGCCGCTTGATTTCCGGGGCCATTTGCGACCGCATTGGCGGCCTGCGCACCCTGGTGCTGGGCTCGGTCTTGCAGGGTGTGGCTTTGCTTTTGTTTTTGCCCTTCGATGGCCTGGTGTCGCTCTACGTCATCTCAGCATTGTTCGGTCTGTTTCAGGGTGGCATCGTGCCCGCCTACGCCATCATCGTGCGCGAGTATTTCCCGGCCAAAGAAGCCGGCTCACGCGTGGGCGCGGTCATCATGGCCACGCTCTTGGGCATGGCCCTAGGTGGCTGGATGTCGGGCAAGGTGTTTGACCTCACCGGTTCTTACCACGCGGCTTTTATCAACGGCGTGCTGTGGAATGCGCTCAACCTGAGCATCGCCTTGTGGTTGCTCTGGCGGGTCAAGCGGGCGGGCCTGCAGCCAGTGTGAACCGGCCACAGGGGGGCTTTCAACGATCGGCCGCTGCCCAGTTCACGCCTAGGTCCAGTGGGTAAATCGGCCGGCGCAGTTTTTTGAACTGCAGCTCGCTGTAATCCGATGTGCAGGCCCCCGCGCCGGCGCACTCCACCGTGGCGCCCGCCAAGTGGCCCAGGCCCGCGCGCCAGTGCACCCGGCTTTTGAGCACCACAAAATCCTTTTGCGTCGGGTCGATGCCCAGGCACAGCAGGGCATTCACGTCAAAGGGCTCGACATGGCGCGAGATCAGCGCCACCTCCACATCGCCCGTGTCGATCACCACCGACAGGCCCATGTTCTGGCGGGCACCCTGGCTCATGGGGCCTTTGTTGCGGTATTTGCCGTTCGAGATCAGTTTGACCACGCCAGTCAGTTCGATCGGTGCGCTGCGGTGCGGCATGAGCGGCATGGCCATCTTGCCGCCCACTTGCAATCGCACCTGCGCGCCGATGCCCGCTGCGATGGCTTCTTGCACCGCCTGCGGGTCAAAAATCGCAAACACCGCCACGCTGCGCAAGCCTTGGCGCAGCACCTCGGCCAGCACAGCGGTGGTGTCCATGGTGCCGCCCGAAGCGGCGTTGTCGTAATGGTCCAGCAGCATCACCGGAAAGTCGGTCAGCGTTTTGGCGCGGGCCACCGACGCAGCCAAGGGCTCCAGCGCGTACACCCACTGCGCCCGACTGTCCCAGGCCATTTGCATCAGCTCGTCGCGCAGGCGCTGGGCCAGCGCCGGGTCGTTGTCGGTCACCACCACCACCGACAAGCCCGCGTTTTCGATGTCGGCGTGCGGAAAGCCGGTGAACACGCTGGCGCACAAAGCGCCTTCTTTTTCCATTTGTTGCGCACGCGCCTGGATGGCGCGGTTGGGTTCGTCCAGCGAGCTTTGCCGCATGATGTGCGGAATCATGGGCAAGCGCCCCCAGGCCGTGGTGGGTTTGGCCTGGCCCTGAATCAGTTGGAGCAAAGCCGAACCCGCCCGCACGCCGGTGCCATACATGTCCACATGCGGGTAGGTCTGGTAGCCCGCCACGGTTTGCGCCAACTCGACCATGTCGGCGTACACATTGGCATGCATGTCGTAGGCCACGCCTATCGGCGTTTGGGGGTCAATGGCGCGGATGCGGCGCATCAACTCGCCTTCGCCGTCTTCGTGGCTTTGGCTCACCATGGCGCCGTGCAGGTCCAGCAAGATGCCATCAAAACCGCCCCGCGCCACGGCCTGCAAAATCGCCTGGCTCATGGCCTCGTAAGCTTCGTCAAACACCAGCCCGCTGGGCGCGGCGTGTGCGGCCAGGGCCAGTTCATATTCGGCACCCGCTTTCTCTGCCAAGTCGATGAAAGCCCCGGTGGCCGTCCCCGTGCCCCGAAACGCCGCAATGGCCGCGTCGCCTCGCGGCGGCGCTTCACCCGGGCCGAGCGCAAAGCGCTGCAGGTCGGTGGGCACCGGCGAGAAGGTGTTGGTCTCGTGCATCATCATCGCGATCAGCAAACGCATAGGGTCTCCCATTCAATGCACATTCATGATGGCGCCGATGGTCGGCGGCGCACAGTCACCGAAGTGCCAGTTCGAGCGAAGATCTGTGTTCGTTCGGATTGACGTGTCCGTCAGTCGGTACGAGACTTGTTGTGGATCTGATTTTGTAGTTCATGCCTTTTCGGAGATCACGAATGTTCCCTTGCATCGACACCTTGAGCGCGCATTCGGCCCACGAACGCGGTCAAATTCATGGCCAACAGGCCAAGGACCGCATCCAGCACAGCGTCATCACTTACGCCCGTTTGTTTGCCGCTTGTGGCATCGACTGGGCCAGCGCTTGCGAGCGCGCCATGCGCTTTGAGCCGGTGGTCGAGCAGGTCGATGCGGATTTGATGGCCGAGCTGCGCGGCATGGCCCAAGGCAGTGGCCAGACCTTGGGCAGCCTGATGGCGCTGAACTGCCGCACCGAAATCTTGCCGCCGACGTTTTTCAGCGACGAGCCGCAACTGGCCCATGCCGCACTGGCCGCCAACCGCGCAGCGGGCCTGCCCGACTGGCTGGCCGATGCGCCCTGGGACGGCGCTTTGAAAGACGGCGAATGCACCGCCATGGGCGTGACCGCCGCCGCCAGCCGCACAGGCCAGGCTTGGCTGGCACAAAACTGGGACTGGATGGGGCGTCAACGCGAAGCGCTGGTGGTGCTGCACACCCAAGGCCCCAGCGGCCAAAGCATCACCACCCTGACCGAGGCCGGCATGCTGGCCAAGATCGGCATCAACCAGTCGGGCTTTGCGCTGGGCCTGAACATCCTGCGCTCCAACCGCGACGGCAGCCGACTGGGCGTGCCTGTGCATGTGCTGCTGCGCCACCTGCTCGACTGCCGCTGTGTGGCCCATGCGCGTGAGCGTTTGCATGCTTTACAGACGGAACTGGGCTTGGGTTTTGGAGCTGCTTCCAACGTGCCCTGCGCCGACGCCGAGGGACAAGCCGCCTGTTTTGAAGTTTCCCCCGCAGGCTGGGCCGAGGTCACGCCCACCCAGGGCGTGGTGGTGCACACCAACCATTTTGTGTGTGAATCGCTGCTGGCCGAACAAGCCCCCGTGGGCCCCGGCTTGTCGAGCCACAGCCGCTTGAGCACCGCCAGTCACCACGCGCTGCAAACGCCCATCGGTCAAGCCGAGTTGGAGCACTTTTTGCGCGACGAGTCCGACGGCTTTCTCTCCATCTGCCGCAGCCCCGACCCGAGCGTACCGCCCGAAAGCCGTGTTGAAAGCGTGGCGGGCATCGTGATGCACACCCAGCCTCCGGCCATGTGGGTGGCCTGCGACGTACCCTTGCGGGTGGCCTTCGAGGCCGTGCCTTTGGCCAAGCCAGTGCATTTGTGAAACAGGCAACGCGAAAAGTCGTGTTGCAGGAGCTCACCCCGTGGGCGATGGTCTGCAGGTTCAAGCCCCCAATTGCCGAACGGCATCTGAAACACGCATGCCCAGCTGCAGGCCATGCGCCAGGGCCAGCGCGTTCAGGCCATTGACCACGCCGTTATCCAGCCCGTCTTGCGCTTCGCCAATGCGGGCCGAGGTGTGGGCGTACAAAATGGCCAGCACGCCCACCGCCTGCAACTCATGCAGCGCCACCCGGCCTGCATCGTCCTTGCCGCCACCGGCATCGTTGAAGGCCACCGCAAAAGGCTTGTGGGTTTGCGCGGTCACAAAGTGCGAGGCCGACAAGCCCCCGTGCGAGCCCGACACGATCACCGCGCCGACATGGCTGGCGTTGACCAGGGCAATCGAGTCCAGCAAGACCAGTGCGCGCTGGGTCATCGCGTTTCCCGCGCCACATCCTGCTCGAAGCTGGCTTCCTTCAAGGGGGCTTTTTCGGCCATCCAGCCGGGGTAGACGGTTTGGAAGTCGGCCACGATTTGCGCCAGCGGCATGTCGTCAAAGGTGCCGCGCTGCTTCACGTATTCCATGTGCCGATTGCCCGCTTTGTCGAACGGGTGGTAAATCGAATCCTTGCGCCCGTCAAACTCCAGCGGCAGCAGGCCAAACTTGTCGCACAGCTCGATGTTGAAGGCGGGTGTGGCCTTGACCCATTGGCCGTCCAGCCAGATGTCGGCATAGCCGTGCCAGATGAACACATCGGTCTGCATGGTCTGGCGCAGACGCTCGGTGCTCAGGTGGTTGCGCACATCGGCGTAACCCAGTCGGGCATGCAGGCCTGCGGCGCGGCAAGCCGCCGCCATCAAGGCCGCCTTGGGCACACACCAGCCCGAGCCTTGCGCAATCACCGAGCTGGCGCGCATGCCTTCGGGGGACAGCTCGATGCGGTAAGGGTCGTAGCGAAACTGGTCGCGCACCGCCAGGTACAGCGACACGGCGCGTTCGCGGTCGGTGGCGCCTTGCGCGTGCTGGCGCGCCAAGGCGATCACATCCGGGTGGTCGCAGTCGATCAAGGCCGTGGCGGCCAGCGTGGCGGGGGAGGGCAGGTCGGTCATGCGTTGGACTGTAGCGCGTGTGCCAGCGCCGGGCTGTCACGCTGGCTATATTGCAGCCTACACACCAGAATCTTGGAAAGGCTGTCATGTCCTCTGTTTTGCGTTTTGGCGCGGTGAGCGTGCATTTGGGTGAAAAGTCGGGCAAATACCCCGACGGCAACCAGCTCATCGTGCAGGGGGGCGACATGCGCGTGGCCTTTGACACGCCCGAGGTGGCCAACCGCATCGGCCCCGAGCTGGACACGGTGGACCTGGTCATCCTGGGCCATGTGCACGAAGACCACATGGCGGGGCTGCACCGCCTGCTGCACGCCCCGGTTCAGGTGCACCAGGCCGACTTGGCCGCTGCCCAGTCTTGGGACGGCATGTGCCAGCACTATGGCTACCCGCCCGACGTGCTGGACGCCATGCACGCCATCGTGCAAAAGGATTTCCATTACCAGCCCCGGCCCGACGCCACCGGCTACACCGATGGCGCGCTGTGGGACCTGGGCGGCGGCGTGCGCGTGCGGGCGCACCACCTGCCGGGCCACACCGCAGGCCACTGCGCCCTGGTGGTCGAAAGCGAAGGCCTGGCCTTCATCGGCGACATCGACCTGAGCGGCTTTGGCCCGTATTACGGCGACGCCACCTCCAACCTGAGCGACTTTCGGCAAACGCTGAAGAAAGTGGCCGAGCTGGACGCCCGCATCTGGGCCACCTCGCACCACAAGGCCGTCATCACCGACAGGGCGCAGTTTTTGGCCGATCTGGCGCGCTTTGCCAGCAAGATCGACGAGCGCAGCGCCCAACTGCTGGGCTATTTGCAGACCCCGCACAGTCTGGACGAGCTGGTGGACCGCCGCCTGCTGTACCCCCAAGGCTACGACGTGCCCTTTGTGCCCTGCGCCGAGCGCAACACCATTGGCATGCACCTGAGCGAGTTGCAGGCGCAAGGGCAAATCCAGGTGCTGGACGATGGCCGCTATGTGGCGGTTTGATGAATTGGTGCTTTGATTTTTTTGCAAGGCCTTCACCCCGCCCCCGAACAGGAGACCGCACATGACCCCCGAACAACTCTTGCAACACCACGACCAAGCCCGTTTGTGGGGTCAGGCCCCCGGCTTGGTAGGGGGGCCCGACACGGCGGCGGCTTATCAAAAAGCCTTGGCCGTGCGCCAGTTGCGCCTGCAGCGCGGCGAAGTGGCCAAGGGCTACAAGATTGGCTTCACCAACCGCACGCTGTGGCAGCGCTACGAGGTGTTTGGCCCCATGTGGGGCACGGTCTGGGACACTGGCCTGGGCTTTGCCGAGCCCGCCGCATCGGGGGCGGCCGAAGGCAGCATCGACCTGACCCACACCTGCCAGCCTCGGCTGGAGCCCGAAATCGTCTTCGGCATGAAGGCCACGCCAGCGGCCAATGCCAGCCTGCAGCAGCTGTTCGAAGCCATCGACTGGATCGCACCGGGTTTTGAAGTGGTGCAGTCGCACTGCCTGGACTGGAAATTCACCGCCACCGACACCATGGCCGACAGCGGCTTGCACGCCCGCCTGCTGGTGGGTCAGCGCCTGCCCGTCCAGCAACTGGCGGCCGATGCGCAGGCCCTGCACACCCTGCTGGCGCAGGCCCAAGTCACGCTGTTCAAAAACGGCCAGGCGGTGGAGCAGGGCACCGGCACCAACGTGCTCGACAGCCCCCTGAACGCCTTGCACCACTTTTTGAAAGAACTGCGCCAATGCCCCGGCGCGGTGGACCTGCAAGCGGGCGACGTGGTCACCACCGGCACCTGGACCGACGCCTGGCCCCTGCAAGTGGGCGAAAACTGGCGCGCCGAGTTTTCTGCACCCCTGGGCAGCCTGAGCGCCCGCATGCGCTGATGGTGGGCACCCAGGCAAGGAAAAGCGCAGGAAATAAAAAACGCCCCGAACTGCAAAGCCCGGGGCGTAAATCAACAAAAATGTCAGGCAACTGCAGGAAGCATGACAAGCTCAGTATACTGTAAATATAAACAGTATTCTGACCTGTCCATTGCCTCACCTGAAGCCACCGCTTTCCTCATGCACGCCCCAAACATTCCCCAAGCCCTGCCTCCCGGAAACTGGTGGCTGCAGGCTTTGCCCGCCAGCATTGCGGCGGGTTTTCCGTCGCCCGCCGAAGACCACCAGGTCGAGCGCATTGACCTGATGCAGCAGTTGGTCAAGCACCCACAGGCCACGTTTTACATCCGGGTGCGCGGCGAAAGCATGCGCGATGCGGGCATCCTCGACGGCTCGGTGGTGCTGGTGGACCGCGCCATCACCCCGGCCGACGGCCAGATCGTGCTGGCCGTGGTCGATGGCGACTTCACCTGCAAAACCCTGCGCCTGAACGCCCAGGGCCTGCGCCTGCAAGCGGCCCACCCCGACTACCCCGACATCGTGCCCAAAGACGGCCAAAGCGTGGAGATCTGGGGCGTGGTCGTGGCGACCATCCACCAACACGCCACCTGATCGGATGGCACCCGACATGGCCAGCATCTCCCCACGCCGCCGCCGAGACGACTTTGAGGCCGAGCGCGTCTACGAATACCCCCAGCACCTGCGCGAAGCCATCGAAGACGCGCCCACCGGGGCGGGCGTCTACATTTTTCATGGTCAGGAAGGCGACTTGCCGCTGTACATCGGCAAAAGCATCAACATCCGCGCGCGACTGCTGTCGCACCTGCGCACGCCCGACGAGGCCTGCATGCTGCGCCAAACCCAACGCATCAGCCACATCCGCACGGCGGGCGAGATCGGCGCGCTGCTGCTGGAGGCGCAAATGATCAAGGCCCAGCACCCCTTGTTCAACCAAAAACTGCGCCGCAACCAACAGCTGTGCAGCCTGCAGCTGACGGGCGAAGTGCCGCAAGTGGTGTACGCCCGCGACATCGACTTTGCCAGCCAGCCCGAGTTGTATGGCCTGTACGCCAGCCGCCACGCCGCGCTCGGTGCGCTGCGCGCCATCGCCGACCAAAACAAGCTGTGCTATGGCCCGCTGGGCCTTGAAAAATTGCCCCCCGGCAAAGCCTGCTTCAGGGCCGCCATCCGCCAATGCGCCGGCGTGTGCCGGGGCGACGAAAGCCCCCAGGTGCACCGCGAACGCCTCTTCACCAGCCTGCTGGCGCTGCGCGTGGAATGCTGGCCTTACCCGGGCGCGGTGGGTTTGGTCGAGCGCGACGGTGAACTCACGCAAATCCACGTGGTGAAGCACTGGTGCTATCTGGGCAGTGCCCCCACCCCCCAGGCCGCCCGCCAATTGAGCGCGTCGGCCAGCCAGGTGGCCGCCCACTTTGACGCCGACGGCTACAAAATTTTATGCCGCCCGGTGCTCACAGGGACTGTGGAGATTTTGGCGTTGTGACGCCATCGCACGTGTGCAAGCAGGACCTGTTTGGGGGCCAGCACCACCAATGGCTCACGCCCTGAGCGCGGTGTCTCGCATGCGCTGCAGCTGTGCGCCGTCCACCACCAAACGCACGCCCAAAGAGCCGCTGCCCGCGCGCACCGGGAATTTGCGCAGAGCCACCTCAAGCGCCTCGATGGCCGGGTCAGCCGCGCAGGCCTGCACGATGCGTGTCATCAAGCGCTCTTGGGTTTCGTACAGCCCATCGGCCGCCAGCCGTTCGATCTCGATCACCAGCGGGTCGTAATCGAACACATGCGCCATGCCGTCTTGGGCAATCAGCACCAGACCGGGGTCGATCCACAGCGTCAAGTCCAGCGCGTGGTACTCGGGCACGGTGTCGCCGGGGGCATAGGTGCCAATGTGGGTGGCCAGGTGCAAGTCTTTCAGCTCGATCCGGCTGGGTGTGGGCAGTGTGGGCATGGATTCAGGCATGGTGGTGGGCAGGGTTCAGCGCCGGTTTTGGAGCCGTTGGCTCTTGCGGCTTTTTTCAAAAAATGCGTCGGGTTTGGTTTGCACCCAACGGATGAAGCGGGCCATCTCTGCAGGCTGCTTCAAGGCCTCGACCGTGGCATAGGTGCGGGCCAATTCGGTCTCGGTGAACAGCGCATGGATCTGACGGTGGCAAATGCGGTGCAGCACCACGGTGTGCGCGCCCCCATGTGACTTGGGCACCAGATGGTGCGCGTCTTGTTGGCTGGGCGGAATAGGGCGCTCGCACAGGGGGCACAGCACATCGCCACTGCGTGGTGCGGGCAAGGCTTCAAGCTGGGCTTGAATGAGTTTTTTGCGAATGCGCCCTGTCACGGCTGCAAGACTGTGTTGACCATCGCCCAAGGCTACAACAGACCGCCAGCGGCGCAGGCCGCACCATACGATTGATCCCGGTCGCGTTCAGGGCATCAGGTCGATCAAGATCTCGTTGCGGCGGTTCCACGGCAAGGTGAACGGATCGTCGTAACGGGCCACTTGGGCCGTGGGGCTGAGCTTGAGGTTTTTGGTTTTGGCCCAAGCCTTCAGCCGCTCGGTTTGCTCTTGAATGCTGGCCTGCGTGGTGAAGCCGCCAAAGCGCACCGCCGCCACCTCGTGTTCGGCCACAGGGCGCAGCTGAATCTGGGGGTTCAGGGGTTTGGGCAGGGTCTGCATGCTTTCGGCAGACGGCATCACAAAGTGCACACGCCAGCCTTCTGACTCGGGGGCCACGGTGACGGGCGCGGTCATCGAGATCTTGCGCTGAGCGCCGACCTCGGGCTGGACGTTGTCACCAAAAATATAAGACGCGATGCGCCGAAAGCCGTTGCGGCTGGCGGCGTCAAAGTCGCCACTGATTTGGGTTTGCGCCACGGTGAAAGCGGCGTAGCGGCGCACCTCAAAAGGGGGCTCAGAGACCAGCACGGTGTAACGCGGTTCTTCAACGGCCATGGCGGCTCCACAAAAAAGAAACAACAGGGGGAAAAGCCAGCGCGTGGTGGGGCGTGTGAACATGAGGTGAAGGGCTTGGGTTTGCGATTCATCGTAGCAGTAACGGGGCCTTGGCGCAGGGGCCTTGGTGTGAAGTGCCTCACTTCACGATGGTTGAAAGACCCGTGCACGCCAGCCTGTCGATATACTGTTTATTTAAACAGTATTTGGCCATGCCCCTCCCCATGCTCGCCCTCATCGACGGCAACAACTTCTACTGCAGCTGCGAACGCGTCTTTCAGCCCTGGCTGCAAAACCGCCCGCTCGTTGTTCTCTCCAACAATGACGGCTGCGCCATTGCCCGCTCTGATGAGGCCAAAGCGCTGGGCATCAAGATGGGTGCGCCCTGGTTCAAGATCCGCCACCTGGAGCAAGAGGCCGGGCTTGTTGCCCTGTCGGCCAACTTTGCGCTGTATGGCGACATGAGCGACCGCATGATGAGCCTGGCCGCAGGCCTGGGCCACACGCAAGAGGTCTATTCCATCGACGAAAGCTTTGTCGACCTGAGCGGCATCACCGGTGATCTGGTCCGGCGCGCCCGCACCATCCGCAGGCGCATCCTCCAATGGATCGGCATCCCGACCTGCATCGGCATCGGCCCCACCAAGACCCTGGCCAAATTGGCCAACGCCATCGCCAAAAGCGCCGAACGCAAACCCGGCAGCTACCCCGCGCAATACGCGCAAATCTGCCATCTGGGCGCGTGCAGCCCGCAAGAACTCGCCGCCCTGCTGCAAGCCACCGAAGTGGGTGAGGTGTGGGGCGTCGGCCCCCGCATTGGCGCGCAGCTGCGGGCCCAAGGCATCCACACCGCGCTGGATCTGCAAGGCATGGACCCGGCTGCCGCCAAAGCGGGCTGGTCGGTGGTGCTGGAGAAAACCGTGCGCGAACTCAATGGCATCCCCTGCATCGCGTTCGAAGACGAGCCCCCGGCGAAACAACAAATCGCCTGCACCCGCTCATTTGGCCATCCGGTGACCGAACTGCAAGACCTGCAAGAAGCCATCACCGAATTTGCCTGCCGCGCGGCCGAAAAACTGCGCCAGCAAAACAGCCACACCGGCCAGCTGATGGCCTTCATCCGCACCAGCCCCTTCCGGGAAAAAGACCCGCAATACAGCCGCAGCGCCAGCATCCCTTTGCCCAGCCCCACCAGCGACAGCGCGCACATCACGCAAGCGGCCACCGCCATCCTCCAACACATTTACCGCCCGGGCTTCAAGTACGCCAAAGCCGGCGTGATGCTGATGGATTTGCAACCGGCGACGCGGCAACAACTCACGCTGGACCTGGATGCCGACATGCCCGAAAACCGCGTTCGCCTGATGCAGGCGATGGATCAGATCAACCAGCGTTATGGGCGCGGCAGCCTGAAGCTGGCCCGCGCTGTCACGGGGTCTGCCGCGCCGATTTGGCAGATGAAGCAGAACTTCAAAACCCCCGCGTACACCACCGATTGGCAGCGCCTCTTGACCGTAGAAAACGACGTGCGCCGGCCCCTGGCGGCGCACCAAAGCCCGGTGTCAGGCGCTCGCCGAGGGGCTTGAGCGGAAGGACGCGGCCAGCGCCACGGCTTCTTTGACATCGATGCAGATGCCATCGGCACCCAGGCTGCGCGCGTCGTGCTGTTGCACCGTGAAGATGGGGCCCCCCAGCAAAATCCCCGGTTCGGGGTTGCCCGATGAGGCTTTGAGCGCGCGGATCAGCCCGGGCAGGGTTTTGAGTTGCGCCTCGGTGGCGCAAGAGATGCCGATCACGTCAAACCATTCGTTGTTGACCGCGTGCATCAGTTCGTTTTCGCTCAGCGAGATCTCGATGACGACGTCCCAGCCCGCTTTGCGGAAAAAATCGGAGACGATGGTCATGCCCAGAAAGTGCTGCGAGCCCGGTGCCGAGGCCAGCATGATGCGCTGCACATCGCCGCCCAGTTGCGGGCCGTTTTGGTATTCAAAGCCCAGGCGGTGCGTGATCTCGTGCATGCGCACCAAGCCGCAAGTGACTTCGGTGAAGTCGCACAGGTCTTGTTCCCACATCACCCCCAGTTGCCGGGCGGCGGGGGCAATCAGCTCCAGAAAAATCCGGTCGGTGGTCACGCCCTGGTGCAGCAACTCGTCGATGAATTGGGTGGTTTCGCTGCTGGAGCTCGATTTGCTCAAGGCAACAAAGCTGGCCAGTTGTTTGGGCGATATGCCGGGGCCTGCGGTGGGTGCGTTGGCGTCGGGCAGGGCCACCCGGTGCGCCTGCACCAGGCGCGGGATGATCTGCGTCTCGATCACCTCGGTCAGCGACCGTTTGCATTCTTCCTGATGGCCTGATGCGTCGGCAGAGGAGGAGGACGTCCGCGGGGTCATGCCTTGCCCAAAAGAGGACATCAGCGTCAACCAAGCGCTGGCAAATGCCCTGAGTGGGTGAAAGGGAAGGGCCGGGGAGTGGAGGTGCATCAAGAGGGTCCAAAGTGGTTTTTGACCATAACGCTTTCAAACCGCCTGTGCAAGACGCCATGCCCTCCCTTTTGTAGGGGTTATCACCTGTAGCACCCGGGCTGACCGGGTGCCTGGGTCACGCCTTCAAATGCTGCTGGGGCGCTTGAGCGATTGGTTGCGGTCGGCGGTCACCAGCTCAATTTGGCGAACCTGCCCCTCCCGACGGATGCTCAAAGTCAAGGTGCTGCCCGCTGGCCCCACTGCCCTCAGGCGTCTGTAAAAGTCGGGCAAGTTGTCCAGAGCCTGGCCCTGCAAGGCCAGCAAGGTGTCGCCCACCATGATGCCGCTTTGAGCAGCCGGGCTGTTGGGGGAGACCCGCAACACACTCAGCCCGCCACCGGGTAAAGCCTGGCTGCTGATGCCCAGCCAGGAAGGTGCAGGCCCAAGACTTTTGCCTTGGCGCAACAACTCGGGCAAGGGGTCTTTGATCAAATTCACCGGCACATACAGATTGCCCGGCAGGGGCACCTGGTCGCCAAATACGTCTTGCACCAACAAAGAGCCAATGCCCACCAGCCGTCCACGCTGGTCAAACAGCCCGGCGCCGCTCCAGTTGTTCACGGCGGGCAAGGTCATCAGCGGCGCTTCCAGCCAATACTCCCACACCGCCGCAAATGGCCGCCGAGACACCAACTCCAAAGCGGTGAGCTCGGATTCCCTCTGACCCAGTGTCCAGAGCTTGCCGGGGGTGGGCAGGGCGTCCGAGTCGCCCAAGGGGACGGCCTCCAGACGCAAGGGCACCAAAGCCCGAATCAACCCCAAGCCGCTGGTGTTGTCCACCGCCCGCACTTGTCCGGGAATCCTGCGGCCTTGGTGGTCGATCAAGTCCACGGTTTCGGCTTCCAGCAGCAGGTAGCCGATGGTCAACACCGTGTCTGGTGCGATGACCACACCCGAACCCAGCCGTTGTTGGCCCAGCGTACGGGCCGTATTGGCCTGTTCGTCGCTGCGGGTCTGGACACTCACGACCGATTGCATGATGCGCTGGACGGTGGGTGAAGGCAGGGCCTGCTCGGGCTGCGCCCAAGCCAAAGGCCAAGCCAACAAGCCTGCGCACAACACCATCAGAAATGGGTGGTTCATGGTCATTCCCCGTTAAACAGCCAAGCAGAGTGGCCAAAAGCATCTTGCGGTGGCGGCACGCCGCTGTCCACGCCCTGGCATTGTGCCGGGGCGGTTTAACCCCATGCCCGGGAAGCCTACTGCTCACTTGGGCAAATCGCGCGCGCCGCTGGCGGGGCGGTACATCTTGAACAGTTGCTCGGGCCCGATGCTGAAGTAATCGGCCGGACCGCCACCGCGCAGGATGTGCCCCGCGTTGGCCGTGTCATAGATGCCGTCTTTGAGCAAACGCTGATCGATGTGCACGCCCACGACTTCGCCAAACACCATCCAGGTCTCGATGTTGTGGCCTTGCAGGTCTTTCAGTTGCAAGATTTGAGTACACCGGCATTCAAAGCTGACCGGGCTTTGCGCCACCCGTGGCACGCCCACGATGCGTGAGGGCGCGGGCGTCAAACCCGCCAGATCGAACTCGCTCACCTCGGGGGGCACGGCCTCGCAGGTCTGGTTCATCCCCTCGGCCAATTCGCGGGTGACCAAATTCCAGACAAACTCGCCGGTGGCTTCGATGTTGTTGAGGGAGTCCTTGCGCCCAATGCTGGAAAAACCAATCACCGGTGGCACGTAATTGAACGCATTGAAAAAACTGTAAGGCGCCAGGTTCAAAACACCGTTGGTGCTGCGGCTGGACACCCAGCCAATCGGGCGTGGGCCCACGATCGCGTTGAAAGGGTCGTGTTTCAGGCCGTGACCGGCATGGGGTTCGTAAAAGTGCTGCATGCTTTGACTTTAAGCGGCGATGGGCGGCCTGGGCAGTCATGCACCGGACAGTTCTGCCAGTCTATGATGGCCTTCAATGGAGGAACCCCATGACACGACCCTTTCTCACCGAATCGGCCATCCACCCGGCCATCCGCCAACGCATTGCCGAGCACCACCTGCCCGTCGTCCAGCGGGTGCAAACTGCCATCGCCCAGCACGCTGTGGTGGTGGTGGGTTTGTCGGGCAACCCGTTTGTGGGCAAAGCCCGCAAGGCGCTGGCTGCGGCGGGTGTGGCGCACGAGTACATCGAGTTCGGCAGCTATTTCTCGCAGTGGCGCTTGCGCAATGCGCTGAAGATGTGGACCGGCTGGCCCACATTCCCCATGGTCTTTGTGCGCGGCACCTTGGTCGGTGGGGCCGATGACCTGCGCCGATTGATCGACAGCGGCGAACTCACCACCTTGCTCAAAGCCTGAGTGACATGGCGCGACTGGCAAAACCCGAGATGTGGCGCACCGAGGTGGCCGATGCGGTGGCCGTGCTGAATATTCCCGGCGCACTCCAACGCGCACGCAGCTTTGACATCGATGTCAGCTTGCTGGTGCGCGTGCCCGAAGACAACGCCGAGGTTTGGCACGAATTGGCTCTGGAGATTGACGGCCAGCGGCAGTGGCACAGGCGCATTGCCAGCAGCTGCCCGGGGCAAACCGACGGGCTGGATTACCACTGCCGCGTGGTGCTCGAAGCCGGTCCTGCCTTGCGCATCCGCGCGGTGGCAGGCACCCGTGGCGCGGTGGTGCAGCGCCTGCTGATCGAGGCGCGCGAAGACCTGTAGCCTCAGCCGATCACCGCCAACTCGCGCAGGGGGCGGTTTTGCACCAGGCGCTCAAAGCCCAACTCTTGCACGTCGATGGTGTTGGGCTGCCCTTGCAGCATCCACTCGGCCAAGGCCAAACCAGCACCCGCCGCGTGCTGCATGCCATGGCCCGAAAAACCGTTGATGAAATGCAGGTTGTGAAGTTCTGGGTGCGGGCCGATCACGGCGTTGTGATCGAAGGTGTTCATCTCGTAATAACCTGCCCAAGCCCGCTCCACCCGCAGGGCTGCCAGCGCCGGGATGCGGTGTGCGAGTGAGGCCCATTGTTCGTCGTTCCACTCCGACCAATTGGGCTCCAGTGGCAGGTCGGGCTCGGTGTGCAAAGGCTCAGCGCCGCTGATCAAAAAACGACCCTCTGGGCGCAGCCACCAGCCTGTGGGGTCGATCAGCAAGGGGCATTGCGGCAGCGGCTCGGGGCATGAAAGAACGAAGACCGTGCGCCGCGCCGCCTCAATGGGCAGCGCCACCCCGGCCATGGCCGCCACTTCGTGGCCCCAAGGCCCTGCCGCATTGACGATATGGCCGCAGGGCAAAGCGCCGCCACTGGCCAGCCGCACCGCAGTGACTTGGCTTGCCGTGTGGTCCAAACCCACGACCCGGTCGTGCAGACGCTGCACGCCTTGCGCCATGGCTTTTTTCAAAAACGCCTGGTGCAGGGCAGGGCCGTCAAACCAACCCTCGCCGCTCAAGCCCAAGCTGCCCAGCGCCACATCGTCCACACTCAGCCACGGAAAGCGCTGGCGCAGGGCCTCAGGGGCGAGCAAGGCCACATCGGCCCCGGCTTGTTTTTGGATCTGGTGCGCGGTTTGCAGCGCGGCGACTTGGTCCGGCTGGGCCAGGTACAAGTAACCGGGCTCCTGCAAACCCAGTGACACTGGGTGTTCGGGCAGGCCCAGGTGCTGCTCGGCCTCGCGCAAAAACGCGATGCCGAATTGGCTCAGCCGGATGTTGACGGGGCAGGTGAACTGTTGCCGAATCGAGCTGGCTGACAACGATGACGAGGCTTTTTCGTAACGCGTGTCCGACTCGACCAGCGTCACTTTGAGGCCCGGCTGCAAGCGGGTCAACCAATAGGCCGTGGCCGCGCCCATGACGCCGCTGCCGACGATCACCACATCGGCGTGGCTCATGGCCGAGCGCCTTCGGCCAAAGCCGCGCGGTACACCAGGCGTGCTGCCACGGTGTCTTCCACCGCTTGGCCCAGTGATTTGAAAACGATGGTGGTGCCTGCAGGCGGTGGCGCCACGCGGCCACACAAAATCTCGCCTATCTCTGCGGCGACGGTGGCGCCCGAGAGCATCACATCGCCCGATTCTTTTTCGGCGGCTTCACGCTGGTCGGCCACCACCCAGTTGTTCATGGCCGCATCGTCCAGCTCGCGCCAGGTGGGGCGGGGCGCGCCCACAGCGGCCACAAAGGCCCCGGGCTTGAGCCAGGCGCCTTGCAGCACAGGCTCGCTGGCGTTGGTCACGGTGCACACGATGTCGGCCCCGCGCACCGCGGCTTCGGCGCTGGCACAAGCCACGCCACCGATGTCGCGCGCGCACTGCTGCGCATTGGCGGCGTTGGGGCTCCACACGCGGATCTCAGTCACCTCGCGCACCGCGCGCAGCATTTGCGCGTGGCTGCGCGCCAGCACGCCGCTGCCCAGCATGGCCACCACCTGCGGGGTGCGCGGCACCAGCGTGTCGGCCGCCACGGCCGAGGCCGCCGCCGTGCGCATGGCGGTGATGGTGTTGCCCTCCATGACCGCCAGCGTCTGGCCCGTGGCCGGGTCCATCAGCACAATGGTGCTGAGCAAGGTGGGCAGGCCCTTTTGCGCGTTGCCCGGCACCAAGGTGATGAGTTTGGTGCTCAGGGCATCGCCCAACTGCGCGGGCTTCAAAAACAGCAGGCCATCGGCCGAGGCATCGCCCATGGGCATGACCATGCGCAGCGGCTGGACCACCTGGCCCAGCGTCAAGGCCACCAGGGCTTCGCGCACAGACTGGAGCAAATCGGGCACGCGCAGCAGTTCTTGCACGCGGGCTTCGTCAAAGTAATGGACCATGGGGCTTCTCCAAAAAGGCGGTTCAAGCCGATGCCGTGGCGTTTGCAGCGGTGCCCGCGGCATAAGCGGCAGTGGCCGCCACCACCTCAGCCACCTCAATGTCTGCAGCCGTGAGGCCTGTGGGCAGGACGATCACGCCATCGGCATCGGCCACCAGATGGTCGCCCGGGGTGAAGGTCACACCGCCAAAATGCACCGGCACATCGCGCTCCCCAGCACCGGTGCGGCTGCCGCGCTTAGGCATGGTGCCCAAGGCTTTGACGCCGATGTCGATCGCGTTCAGTTCGTTGGCGTCGCGCACCACACCATGAATCACCAAACCCGCCCAGCCATTGCGTGAAGCGAGTTCGGCCATCACATCGCCAAACAAGGCGCGCGCGATCGAGCCCCCGCCGTCGATCACCAACACCTGGCCGTGCCCAGGCTGGCGCACGGTGTCACGCATCAGGCCGATGTCTTCAAAGCAGCGCAAGGTGCGCATGGGCCCTGTAAAGAATCGGCGCAAACCGAAACTCTGAAAGAGCAGCGCACAGGCCTGCACGTCCTCGCGTGCATCGCACAGGTCGGTGGTTTTGGGGGTGTCAGTCAATTTGTGCGCCCGACTCTTTCACCACCACGGCCCATTTGGCCAGGTCGCGTTTGAGCATGTTGGCGAATTCGGCCGGTTGGGTGATCAACACATCAGCCCCTTGCGCATTGAAACGCTCAATCACGTCTTTGTTTTTCAGGATGTCTTGCACATCCTGGTTGATGCGACGCACCACGGCGGCAGGTGTCTTGGCGGGCGCAAACAGGCCAAACCAAGGCGAGACATCGAATTCCCTGAAGCCCGATTCAGCGATGCTGGGAATTTGGGGGAAGTTGCCCGAACGCACCGCGCTCGTCACGGCCACTGGGCGCAGTGTCCCGGCCTTGATCGCGCCGGAGACCGAGGGCAGGCTGGTGAAGACCATGTTGATCTGTCCGCCCATCAGGTCTTGCATGGCGGGGGCTGCGCCCCGGTAGGGAATGTGCTCGAGTTTGGTTTTGGCTGCGGCATTGAACATGACGCCCAACAAGTGGTTGACCGAACCATTGCCCGCCGAGCCAAAGGTCAAAGGCGCACGGGTGCCTTGCTCGGCCAAATCCTTGATGGTTTTGATTGGCGAGTCGGGCCGCACCACCAAGACAAAAGGCAAAGTGGCCAGCGTGGCCACAGGCTCAAAATCTTTTTCCGGGTCAAAGGGCAGTTTTTTGTACAAGGCAGGGTTGATGGCGTGCGAACCCGCGTAACTCATCAGCAAAGTGTGACCGTCCGCTGCAGCCTGGGCCACATGCTCCATGCCCACGTTGCCACCTGCGCCCGCGCGGTTTTCGACCACCACCGACTGGCCCCATTTTTCGCTGAGCCTTTGCGCCATGATGCGCGCGAGTGCGTCGGATGCGCCGCCCGGTGTTTGTGGCACCACGATGCGCACAGGGCGTGACAAGAATTCTTGGGCCAGCACTGCGCCCTGCGTCAGACAAAGACCCAAAGACAGGGCCCAAATTTTTAAACCGCGTGCGATCATTTCAGCTCCAATGAAAAAGTGCCTCAGAATGACACAAGGCAAGGGCCCCGCTTGTCTCACGTTAGACAAGGCCCAGGCCCTTACAGCCCAAGGCCTGTGACACAATGAAAAGCATGATGATTCGCCGAATTGCAGGTGCCCTGGGCGCCGAGCTGCACGGGGTCGATTTGACCCAAACTTTGAGTGGTGCGCAGCAACGCGAGATCCGCGATGCCTTGTTGCAAAACCAGGTCATTTTTTTCCGCGACCAAGACCTCTCCCCTGAGCAATTCATGGCCTTTGCACAAACGCTGGGCCAGCCGATTGAGTACCCCTTTGTCAAAGGTCTGGAGGGTTTCCCGTGTGTGATCGAGGTCAAAAAGCTCGAGCACGAAAAAGTCAACTTTGGGGGGATCTGGCACTCCGACACCACCTACCTGCCCCAGCCCCCCATGGGCTCGATGCTCTTGGCCAAAGAAATCCCACCGTATGGCGGGGACACACTGTTTGCCAACCAGTATTTGGCCTGGGAGGCCCTGTCGGACACCATGCAACGCTTGCTTGAGGGGCTGGTGGGCATCAGCAGCTCGGCCAAAGCCGATGTCTCCAAAACCCGAGAAGACCGCATCAAATCGGATGGCAAGGACAGCGCGCCCCAAGCGCATTTGGCCCACCACCCCCTGGTGCGCACGCACCCTGAAACCGGGCGCAAGGCGCTGTATGTCAATGTGGCGCACACCGCGGGCATCGTGGGCATGACCGACGCCGAAAGCGCGCCTTTGCTCAACTTTTTGTTCCAGCACCAGGTCAAGCCCGAGTTCACCTGCCGCTTCGTTTGGCAGCCCCATTCGCTGGCGGTTTGGGACAACCGCTGCACGCAACACAACCCGGTCAACGATTACCATGGTTTTCGGCGGGTCATGCACCGCATCACACTGGCGGGCGACACGCCTCGCTGAGCGAAAATAGCGCCAACTTTTTCCAGGTCCAGGAGCCGGTGTGAAATTCAAGATGTCGGAGAAATCCCTGTTCGCGGTGTTGTTGCGTTCACCGTGGTGGATCAGCTTCCTGTTGGTGGCGGTGATCGCCTTGTTGGCCGGTGCCTTGTTGCCCAAGGAATATGCCGGTGTGGGCATGCTGGGTGGCTTTCCCTTTTTTGTCATTGGCTGCATGGCCATGTGGCGCCAGCGCAATTTGCCCAGTGCCGCAGAGGTCGAAAAAGGCATGAGCATGCTCTCGAGCATAGGATGGCGCGACTTTTCAGCCTTGCTCGAGACCGCATTCACCCGGCAGGGCTACGCCGTCAAGCACCTCAATGGCGCTGCCGACATGCAACTGGAAAAAAGGGGCGTGCTGACTGTGGTCAGTGCCAAGCGCTGGAAAGCGGCCGCCTTGGGGGTGGAGTCCTTGCGTGAATTGGTGGCGGTCCGCGATGCCCTCGAGGCCCGCAATTGTGTGTGCATCACCCTGGGCCAAGTCAGCGCCAAAGCCAATGAATACGCCGAACAAAACCGCATCACGCTCATCTCGGATGCCGACTTGGTCGCGCTCACGGCCAAAACCATCAAAATCTTGTGAGGCCTTGGCGCCATGACCTTTGAAAGCCCCGTGCTCAATGCCCAGGAGTTGCTTGCCTTGGCACAGCGCCACCCCCCCAAAAATTGCCAATGTTTGCTGGGGCCTTGTGCGGGTTGGGAAAGCCTGGGCGCTGGGCGCTGGCCTGAGGGTGACATGCACAAGCTGGGCACCTTGCGTGCCACGCTGGGCGCCGATGGCGCCCCCTTGGCTGAACCCAGCTTTGCAGAATTTCACCCGGACGGCACGCGTTACGAATCACCCGATGCGCCCATTGCGCCCTTGTTTTTTCCGTACAACCGTTGCGACGTTTTTGCCTGCGGCCAATGTGAGCGGGTGCTGCTCCAGTACACCGAATTTGGGGGCTACTACGTTGACCAACGCGTTCGGGTGCTCAGCCCCGAACGGGTGGTCGATGCGCCACTACCAGACGCGTGACGGTGGCTTGATGGTGGCCTGATGGCGATCAGTCCGGCTTGATCCCGTTTTCACGCACCACTTTGGCCCAGGTGTCGATTTGGCCATCGATGAAGGTCTTGGCGCGTTCCACACTGCCCCCTGCAATGCTGATGCCTTGCGCCTCCAGGCGCTTGGACACCTCGGGGTTGCTCAGTGCCTTGTTCAACTCTTCGTTCATGCGCTTGACGATGTCGGGCGGTGTTTTGGCTGAGGCCAACAAGGCCCACCAGGCCGGTGCTTCAAAACCGGGAAAACCGGCTTCGGCAATGGTGGGCACATCGGGGAATTCGGCCACCCGTTTGGACGAGGTCACCGCCAAAGGGCGCAGGCGTTTGCTGTCGATGTGCGGTTTGTTCAAGAACACCGTGCCAATGCTCAGGGGGATGTGACCGGCAATGGCGTCGTTCATCAACGGACCGCCGCCCTTGAAGGGCACATGGTTGAACTCCAGCCCCCCATTCTTGGCCATCAAGGTCATGGCCAGATGGCCCAAACTGCCATTGCCAATCGAGCCGTAAGCCACGTTCTTTTTGGCCTTGGCCGCGGCCACCACATCGCCAAAGCTTTTGTATTCGCTGGCCGCGTGGGTGGTGAGCATCATGGCCGACGTGCCCACCAGCACCAGGGGCACCAAGTCGCGCTTGCTGTCGTAGGGCATGTTGGGCATCAAACTTTGGTTCACGCCATGGGTGTCAAACACCACCGCAAAGGTGTAGCCATCCGCGGGTGCGCTGAGCACGCCGGCGGTGCCAATCACGCCCGATGCGCCGCCCCTGTTTTCGACCACCACACTTTGGCCCAGTTGCTGTGACAAGGGGCCCGACAAAATGCGCGCCACTTGGTCAACCGAGCCGCCGGGCGGAAAGACCGCGACCAATTTGATCGGCTGTTTGGTCGGCCAGGCTTGCGCCCAACTCATCAGTGGCATGCACGTCACCAATGCGGCGCAGACTGCGCGGGTCATCCAGTTTTTCATGGTCGAGGCCTTCAAATGTCAAAAACACCAGTATGGCGGCTAGTGGTCTGTCTGGGCTTTAGCGCAAACCCTGAACAAACCGTTGTCCTGGCTCGGTGGGTGGGTTCAGACCGTGGCAATCGGTGTGGCCGGCGAGCCGATCGCACCAGGCAAGCGCAAGGGTGGGGCGGTGAGCAAAAACCGCGAGCGTTGGTGCTGACGCAACCAATGGGCCAAAGGGGTCAGGTGCCAGATCTCGCCCAAGTGCACCCCCAGCTTGAACAGGCAATGCTCGTGCAAGGGCAGGGCGGCGCAGCTGCCGGGGCGGGGTGTAGCGGGCAAACCTTCGACCGCGTAGTTGTCGGCGATCAGCGCCACCAGGCCCGAGTCGGTGATCCATTGCAGCAAGCGTTCGTCGCGTCCCTCCAGCACGGCGCATGAATTTTCCACCGCGTGGGGGTCGGGCTGCTTGTTCATCTCCAGCAGCATTTGCGCAAAACCCGTGTGCAGGCACACCATGTCGCCGGGCTCGACCACCACCCCGTCTTTTTTCATGATGTCCATCAGCACGTCGTAGCCCACCCGCACCCGTTCTCGCCCCAAATGGGCGTGCAGATCGATCATCACGGCGCGCCCTTGCACGCAGCGCTCGGACATTTTTTCGATGCCCAGGGCTTTGGCGCTGGAAGTGGATTCACGCGCAATGTCAGGAAAGCCAAAAATCCCCGCGCCTGCGCCGCTGCTCGGGCCCTGCACGTCGGTGCCCGCGCGAAAGCCGTTGTAATAGACCGGTTCGGGCACGCCATCGCCGTTGGCGTCGAACATCGAGCCCACATGGGCCAGGCTGTCCCATTGGGTGCTGTACTGCAAATGCATGATCACCAGATCGTCGCAAACCACGTCGGTGCAGCTGGGGTCGTCGCACCACAGTTGGTAGTTCATGTTGGGCTTGCCCTCGCGCAGGGTGGGGCGCAGCACAGGCGGTTGGCGCCTGGGGTTGAGCACATTGCCGCCCGGAAAATCCAGCGGCAGGCTCAGGTTGAAGGTCTGCCCTGTGTGCACCTCGCGCATGCCTTGCAGCACTTTGTCGGGCGTCAAGAGGTTCATGCGGCCCCATTGGTCGTCCGGGCCGAAGTCGCCCCAATTCGAGCCCGGAGGGCGTTGTTTCCAGCGGGGGGATGAAGACATGCAGGGCTCCTGGTGTGGGGCATGGCCCCGTGTTGAATCAGTGGGGGGTATCGGTTTGGAGGGCCGGGGGTGGTTTTTGGAACTCGCGCCACAGCAAATACAAGCCGCTGGCCACCACCACCAAGGTGCCCAGCACCACGGCCAAGTCGGGCACCTGACCAAAGACCAGCCAACCCAGCAGGCTCATGTAAATGATCTGCTGGTACAAAAATGGCCCCAGCACCGCCGCCGAGGCATATCGGTGGGCCACCGCCACAAAGTAGTGGCCAATGCCGCCGCACAAACCGGCCAAGCCCATGATGAACCATTCCAGCACGGTGGCCGGGTTTTGCCATTGCCACAGCGCCACAGGCGTCAACACCAAAGTGGCCACCACCGCCGAGGTCAGCTGGGTAGTGGCGGGGTTTTCGCTGCTGGCCAGGTAGCGGGTCATCATGTTGAACAAGGCGTACAAAATGGCATTGAGTGCTGACAACAAAATGGCCGGGTGAAAGCCTTGGCTGCCTGGGCGGATGATGACCAGCACGCCCGCAAAGCCCACGGCGATGGCCAACCAGCGCTTGGCGTCCAGCCGCTCGCCCAACCACCAAGCCGAGAGCAGGGCGATCAAAATCGGCACGGAAAACTGCATGGCCCCGGTTTCTGCCAACTGCAAATACTGCAGGGCCCAAAAATTGAGTGCGGTCATCGACGCCAGCATCAAGCCGCGCAACAGCTGCAAGCGGGGGTGACGCCAGCGCAGCAAATCGCCTTTGACCGAGGGCGCAAACACCGCGATGGAAAACAGTGAATGCGTGAGAAAGCGCATCCACACCACCTGCATCACGGGCAGGGTGAGCACCAGCCACTTGGCCGATGCATCGAGCACCGCAAACATCAAGGTGGTGACCGTCACCAGCGCAATGCCGATGCGGCGGTGCCGGGCGCTGTCGCTGAAAAGCTGACTCATGGGGCCGGGCTCAGCGCTTGGCCGGTGTCTCCAGCCCGCCTGTGTAAAAGCGGTTGAAGGTGGGCGAGATGATCAACTCGTTGATGCAGGTGCGCGCCGGCATCTGGGCCAAAAACAAGATGGCTTGGCCCATGTCCTCGGCTTGCACCATGCGTTCGCGTTGCTCGGCCGAGGGCGGCACGGGCCGTTTGTCCAAAATGGGCGTGGCCACTTCGCCCGGCAAAAGTGAGGTGGCTCGGATGCCGTGCAGGCACTCTTCCATGTTGATGGATTCGGTCAGCGCCAGCACCGCGCGTTTGGTGGCGTTGTAGGCGGGGCCCGTCAGCTTGGAGGCATACAGGCCCGCCCAGGACGACACGTTGATGATCAAGCCCCCTTGCTGCTGCCGCATGGTGGGCAAGACCGCGTGCACGCAATAAAAAAGCCCCGACAGGTTGATCGCCACCACATCGTCCCAGGCCTCGGGTGTGACCACATCGAAATTGCGCTGCGTGGCGTTGGTGCCCGCGCTCGTCACCAGGATGTCGATGCGCCCGTGCCGCGCCACGATGGCTTGTGCAGCGGTTTTCACGGCGTGTTTGTCGGCCACATCCAGCAGCACCGCTTCGGCGCTGCCCAGGCTTTGCAGTTGGGCCAGTGCGGTGGCGTTGGTGGCTGCGTTGCGTCCCGAAATCACCACATGAGCACCGGCCTTGACCAGCTCTATGGCACCGGCCAGCCCAATGCCGCTGCCGCCGCCGGTGATCCAGGCCACCTGGCCTTTGAGTGAAGTGCTCATGTGCTGTCCTTTGAGTTCCATCCGTGCGGCCCCAGACGTGTCCGACGGCCATGGCCACATTGAAGCAGCCCCCAGACCGATTGACCTGCTGCAGATGTGACACCCTGAGGACCCGGAGGCGTTCAAACCCGAGACCCTGGCGGCGTGGAACCGCCGTTTTGCCAAAGAAAAAGGGGCTGCGTTTGCACGCAGCCCCTTTTCTTTCGAGTATTTTTGGCTCCTCAACCTGGGCTCGAACCAGGGACCTACGGATTAACAGTCCGGCGCTCTACCGACTGAGCTATTGAGGAACAGCTTTGGATTATAGAGCGATTTTGGGGCTGTTTTGAGAGAGGGCTGAAGGTTTTTTTACAACCGACCTTCTATCAGCTGTTGCAATGCGCGTGCCACTTGTTCGGGGTGGCTTGCGCCCGTGATGGCCCGCACCACGGCCACAGAGCCCACACCGCTTTGCATGACGGCTGACATGCGCGCTTCGTCGATGCCGCCAATGGCCACCAAGGGGTGGTGGCGCATCAGCGCGGCGTAGGCCTTCAAGCGCGCCAGGCCTTGGGGCGCTGTGGCCATGCGTTTGAGGGTGGTCGGGAAAACCGCACCCAGGGCCAGATAGCTCGGGCTGGCAGCATCGGCACGCAGCATTTCTGCATAGCCGTGGGTGCTCAGGCCCAGTCGCAAACCGGCCAGACGGATTGTCTCAAAGGGGGCGTCGTCCATGTCCTCCTGGCCCAAATGCACGCCGTAGGCGCCTTCTTCGATGGCGACTTGCCAGTGGTCGTTGATGAACAACAGGGCGTCTGTGCCCCGCACGGCTTGAACGGCCAGCCGAACTTCCTGGCGGATGGCATCAGGGTCTTCGGATTTGAAGCGCAACTGCAGGGTCTTGACCCCGGCTTGGGCCATGCGGCCCACCCACTGCGCATCGGGCAACACCGCATACAGGCCAAGAGCGTGTGGGCATGGGGCAAATGCCTGCGATCTGGGGCCGGTCGCGATGCCAAAGTCTTGCGGATCGGTGGGCCAAGTGGCCATTGAAAACTGCCCGATGCGCTGGCTTTGCCGGCGCCAGGCCTGCGCCACGCATTGGGCGTCATGCTCCAAAAAGCCGAGCAGGCGGCAGGCTTGCAAGACCCCGGCATGTTCCGTGTCCCAGCCGTCTTGCGTGTCCTGTGCTGCGAGCTTGTCGGTCCGTGGCTCTCCCGCCAGCATGCCCGCATGCAGCCCCAACAGGGTGTGAGCGATGTCGGCGCTGGTGTTCATGCTTGATGCCAGAAAGGGGTGCCCAACACCGGTGTGCTGGGTTGGGCATTGTCTTGGGCTTGCATGGTGCCCGCCAAAAAGGCGTTTCGGCCTGCCGATACGGCGTTGGCAAAAGCCTGCGCCATGCGCACCGGGTCTTGGGCCAGGGCCACGGCGGTGTTGAGCAGCACGCCGTCGTAGCCCCATTCCATGACCTGGCAGGCGTGCGAGGGCAGCCCCAGACCGGCGTCCACAATCATCGGCACGTTAAGGCGCTCCCTCAGGGTGCGCAGGGCATGGGGGTTGATGGGGCCTTTGCCGGTGCCAATGGGGGCCGCCCACGGCATGACAGCCTGGCAACCGACATCGACCAGGCGCTGGCACAAGACCAGGTCGTCGGTGGTGTAGGGCAACACCTTGAAGCCCGAACGGATGAGCGCAGCCGCGGCCTCTGGCAGGTTCAGGGTGTCGGGCTGCAGGGTGTAGTCGTCGCCGATCAACTCGAGTTTGATCCAGTCGGTTTCAAACACTTCGCGCGCCATTTCGGCGGTGGTGATGGCTTCTTGCACGCTGTGGCAGCCGGCCGTGTTGGGCAAGACCGGCACCTTGACCTGGCGCAGCAGGTTCCAAAAACTTTGCGAGGCTTCGTTGCCGCTGCCGGTTTGCCGGCGCAGTGATGCGGTGAGCATCGCGGGGGCAGACTGTTCGATGGCTTCGATCAACACGCTGGGGGACGGGTAGCGTGAGGTGCCCAGCATCAAGCGGCTGGCAAAGCTTTCGCCATAGAGCAAAAAGGGGTCGGCGACCAGGGAGGGGGTGTTCATGCGTTTCAACCCCCCGTGATGGGGGCAATCAATTCAATTTGGTCGCCATTTTGCAGCAGGTGCACAGGGTATTGCGCCCGAGGGACAAACTGCAGGTTGACTGCGGCCGCGAAGGGGGGGCGAATGTTGACCCGCGCAATGGCATCGGCCAGGGTGGCCCCTTGGGGAAACAGGTGTGGCATCTGGTTGATGAGCACCTGGAGGGTGTGTTCAGGCATGTTGAAATTTCAAATTGAACTGTGTGGCCAGGTGGGTGGTTTGGTGTTGCACCCACTCCAGCACCACATCGAGCATGGCTGGAGAAATCAAAAAACCATGCCGATACAAGCCATTGATTTGCAAAGTGCGTTCCGTCAAACAACGGATCGCGGGCAGGTTGTCCACCAAGGTGGGACGCGCCTGGGTGCTGGCTTCCAGAATGCGCGCTTCGGCAAAGCCGCTGTGCACGGTGTACGCCGCACTGAGCAACTCCAGGGTCGATCGCACACTCACGGCCGACAGGTCTTCGGTTTCTATTTCAGTGGCACCCACCACGAAAACATGGTTTTCCTTGGGCGCGATGTAGATCGGGTAGCGGGGGTGGATCAAGCGGGTGGGCCGTTGCAGGGTGACCTCGGGTGCATAAAGCCGCAGCACCTCGCCCCTCACACCGCGCAGCTGCGCCCAGTGGTCGCGCGCGCCCAGCCCTCGGCAGTCAAAGACCCAGTCGGGTTGTCCTGGCTGGCCGGCTTGGAAGTCGTCGGGTTGGGCGGGGCTGTTCCAGCGCACATCCACACCCAGTTGGGTCATGCCCTTGAGCAAGGCGGCGAGCAACTCGCGGTTGTCGAGCTGGCCTTCACCGGGCAAATACAGCGCCTGGTTGAAGCGTTTTTCCAAGCCGGGTTCGTGCGCTTGCAGGGCTTGCGCTGCAAGCCGTTGTGAGGTGGGCAATTCGGGGCACTGCTGTTGGGTGCGCAGCAACAGGCTTTCAAAGCGTTGGGCCTCGGCCGCATCTTGTCGGTGCCACACCACCAGGGTGCCGTTTTGCTGAAAGAACACCGGCTCGGGCAGGGCGGAAATCAGCTGGGGCCAGCGCTTCAATGCATGGTGACCCATGCGCACCACGGGCATTTCGGTGATGGCCGATTCGGCCAAAGGTGCCAGCATGGCCGCGGCCACGCGCGCGGCCGACCCTTGCCCGTCGGCGCCCAGCGCTTCGTGCACTTGCACCCGGTGGCCTGCCTGGGCCAAGGTGTGGGCCAGCAAACGCCCCATCAGGCCTGCGCCCAAAACCACGCTGAAAAGGGGGTAGTTCATGCCAAATGGCCTGCCTGAGATCGCTGATAATTTGCGGCATGAACCATCACCCACAACGCTACGCACGCGTGCTCACCATCGCTGGATCGGACAGCGGCGGTGGTGCCGGCATCCAGGCCGATTTGAAAACCTTTGCCGCTTTGGGCTGTTACGGCATGAGCGCGATCACCGCGCTCACGGCACAAAATACCATGGGCGTGCAGGGCATCCATGCGGTGCCCGCGTCGTTTTTGAAGGCCCAAATCGCGTCGGTGATGGACGACATTGGCGTCGATGCCCTGAAGATCGGCATGCTGCACGAGCCCGGCATTGTCGAGGTGGTGGCGTGGGCCATTGACCACTACCAGATCCGGCAGGTGGTGCTTGACCCGGTCATGGTGGCAACGAGTGGCGATCGCTTGATTGCGCAGGAGACGGTTCAGGTGCTGGTGCGGTACTTGTTCCCCCGTGTGACGGTGGTGACGCCTAACCTGGATGAGGCCGAACTGCTTTTGGGGCAAGGCATTGCCGACGCGCAGGCCTTGGACGCTGCCGCACAGGGGCTTTTGGCCATGGGGGCCAAGGCTGTTTTGCTCAAAGGTGGGCATCTGCAAGGCCCGCAGGTGGTTGATCTGCTGGTGCAAGCCGATGGACCGGCACGCCGCTTGGCTTCGGCAAGGATTGAGAGCCGCAATGTGCATGGCACCGGCTGCACGCTGTCGTCGGCCATCGCGGCGCATCTGGCTTTGGGGCACCCATTGGCGCAGGCGGTCGAGCTGGCGCGTTCTTTCATCTTGAGTGCCATTGAACAGGGCGCGCAGGTGCAGACCGGTCAGGGGCATGGCCCGCTCAACCATGGTTTTTCTCCCTTGGCCATGCGCCGACTCGCCGCTGCCGACCAGGCCTGAGGCTGAGCCGCGCGGTGGGCGTGATGGGCAGAAAGTTTGTTCAGCGGTCAAAGCAGTCGTCCGGCGAGAGGGCTTCAAATCAGGCCCAGGCGTTGGTGCAGCACAGTGGAGGTGGTGGTGTACTGCAGCAGGGTTTTGTCTGCAGGCCGCAGCAGGGCCACCGCGCCAAACGCAGCCAGTGTGGCTTCGTGAAACCCACACAGGATGAGTTTCTTTTTGCCGGGGTAGGTGTTGATGTCGCCCACGGCAAAGATGCCCGGCTCCGACGTGCCAAAGTTTTCGGTGTTGACCACCAGTTGCTTGCGTTCCATGGCCAGGCCCCATTGCGCCACAGGGCCCAGTTTGGGCGACAGACCCAAACAGGTTTGCAGGACGTCCAAAGTCAGCCACTCGCTCTCGCCTTGGGGGTTGAGCAGTTCGAGCGCTTTCAAGCGGCCCCCTTCGGCGCGCAGGCCGGTGGGCTGTCCCGCCACAAAGCGCATGCGGCCTTCCTGGCAGGCTTGGCGCATGCGCTGGATCAAATCGGGTGAAGTGCTGAATTGGTCGCGGCGGTGCAGCAGGGTGACGCTGGCGGCGGCTTGCGGGCCTGCGCTCGCATCCAGGCAGGTTTGCAAGGCACTGTCGCCGTCACCCGCCACCACCAGGTGTTGACCGGCCCAGTGCTCGGGTGTGGGGTGCTCCGCAAAGACTTGCGTGCCTTCGTAATCTGCCAGAGCTTCGAGGACCATGCGGCGCGGCACAAAAGCGCCCACGCCCGCCGCGATGAACAGGGTGCGTGTCTGGAACAAGGTGTTTGACGAGGTTTGAACTTGCAGGCTCTGGTCGGGCATGCGGATCACGCTCACCACGTGCTGGCCCAGGTGCAAGCTGGGCTTGAACGGGGCGACTTGTTGCTGCAAGCGCTCCACCAGTTCTTGGCCCGTGCAAAAAGGGATGCCCGGGATGTCGTAAATGGGTTTATCGGCATAGAGCTCGGCGCATTGCCCCCCCACATGGGGCAGTGCGTCGACCACGTGGCAATGGATGCCTTGCAGACCCAGCTGGAACACCTGAAACAGTCCGACGGGGCCAGCGCCAATGACCAAAGCCTCAGTGTCGATGGGGGTGGTCATGAGAAAAGGGGATCAAAAATGGCCGAAGGATTCGGCCATGGACAAGAGCGTGGAGGCGAGACGCGCGTGCTGAGCCCGCATGGCTCAGCGCACCAGGTGCACCAGTTTGCCGGTCTTGTCTTTCCAGGCGTCGGCATCGGGCATGGGTGTTTTGCGTTTGGTGATGCTTTTCCAACCGGGCAAGACCGCCAGTTCGGCATTGAGCTGGATCATGTGCTGCTGGTCGGCGGGCAGGTCTTCTTCGGCGAAGATCGCGTTGACCGGGCACTCGGGGATGCACACAGCGCAGTCGATGCACTCATCCGGGTCGATGGTCAGGAAGTTGGGGCCTTCGCGGAAGCAGTCGACCGGGCAAACGTCCACACAGTCGGTGTATTTGCACTGGATGCAGGATTCGGAAACAACGTGGGTCATGATGAACTCGGAGTGAAGGAGTTTTGCGCGGCCAAGCAACGCAGAGCCCGCATTTTAAGGGGGATTCTGGCGCAAGCAGGCCTTGGCCCGGCGGTGTCTATGAGGCCAACAGGGCTTTGGGCCAGAGCGGGGGCGTTTCAATGCACCAGCACGGCCCCCGAGGTTTTGTGGCTGGCGGTGTCCACCAAAACCAGTGCGCCCAAGGTGCGCGAGCGGGCAAATGGCACGGTGGCCAATGGCTCTTGCAGCGCCAAGCTCACATGGCCAATGGCGTTGGGTGGCAGCTCGCTGGCTTCTTCCTCGGCCAGGGTGTTCACGTTCAGGCGGTGCACCACACGCTGCACCCGGGCCTTGACCCAGCGGTGACCGTGGAGTGCCCAGTAGATGCGACCGGCCACCAAAGGCTCGTCGTCCATCCAGGCCACGGTGGTGTTCAGCTGGCGCTGCCCTCCGGGTGACCCCCAGGACTCTGATTTTTCGGCGAGGATCCAGTCGCCCCGTGACACATCCACCTCGCGGTCCAGCACGATGCCTGCGCTGTGGCCAGCGGCCTGGTCTTGGGGCTGGCGGGTGGCCGACAGCACTTGAGAGACCTTGGCTGTCTGACCGCTGGGGAACACCTGGACGGTTTGGCCCGGCGCGATGTGGCCCGTGGCCACACGGCCCCAGAACACGCGGCGGCCTTGGGTGGTGACCCCGGAATCGTGGAACTTCTCGACCCACTGCACCGGGAAGCTGAACGCTTCATCGGTTTCGGCGGGGGTGACCGGCAGGTCTTCGAGGATGCTGAGCAGGCTCGGGCCGGTGTAGCCGCACCAGTCGTTTTGCGCATGGTTTTCCGTGGTCACCACGTTCCAACCCTTGAGCGCCGACACGGGCACCATGGCGGTGACTTGGATGCCCGCCTCTTGGGCGAACTTGTGCAGAGCACCTGCGATGTTTTTGTACGCCACAGCCGCATCGGCCACAGCGTCGAGCTTGTTGATGGCGAACACGATGGAGGGCACGCGCAGCAGGTTCACCAGCAATGAATGGCGCCGGGTTTGCGGCAGCAGTTGCAGCTGTGGGTTGGCCCAGTCGAGCTTGATGGCATCCACCAGCACCACGGCGGCGTCGGCACTCGAAGCAGCGGTGACCATGTTGCGGGTGTATTGCTCGTGGCCGGGGGCGTCGCCAATGATGAATTTGCGGCTTTCGGTGCTGAAGTAGCGGTAAGCCACGTCGATGGTGATGCCTTGCTCACGCTCGGCGCTCAGGCCGTCGGTCAGCAGAGCCAAGTCGGTTTCGCCTGAGCGCTGCACGCCCGCCAGGTGGTCTTGCAGCACGGCCTTGGTGTCCACCAGCAGGCGGCCAATCAGCGTGCTCTTGCCGTCATCGACCGAGCCGCAGGTGATGAATTTCAGTGCGTTCATTAAAAGTACCCGTCTTTCTTGCGCTTTTCCATCGAAGCCTCGGAGGTCTTGTCGTCCATGCGTGTCGCGCCGCGTTCGCTGACATCGGCCGCCAGCGTCTCGATCACGATCTGCTCAGGTGTGGCGGCGGTGCTTTCCACCGGGCAGGTGCAGGTGATGTCGCCCACGGTGCGAAAACGCACGTCGCGCACCACCACCGTTTCACCATCTTTGGGCGGGGTCAGCGCGGTCACCGGCACCAAGAGACCCCGTCGGTCGACCACTTCGCGCTTGTGGGTGTAATAAATCGACGGCAGCGCAATCTTTTCGCGGGCGATGTATTGCCACACGTCCAGTTCGGTCCAGTTGCTGATGGGGAATACACGGAAGTGCTCGCCCGGCTGCAGCTTGTGGTTGAACAGCGTCCACAGTTCAGGCCGCTGCGCCTTGGGCTGCCATTGGCCAAAACTGTCGCGGTGCGAAAAGATGCGCTCCTTGGCGCGGGCTTTTTCTTCGTCACGGCGTGCACCGCCGATGAGTGCATCAAAGCGGAACTCTTCAATGGCTTCGAGCAAGGTGACCGACTGGTGCACGTTGCGGCTCTCGCCGGGGTGAGCCAGGCGCACAGTGCCGCGTTGCATGGAGTCTTCGACGCTGCGCACGATCAGCTCGGCGCCCAGTTCTTGGGCGCGCGCGTCGCGGAAATCGGTCACTTCCTGGAAGTTGTGCCCGGTGTCGATCATGAGCAGCGGGTAGGGGATACGGCCTGCACCAAATGCCTTTTCGGCGCATCTGAGCATGACCAGCGAATCCTTGCCGCCCGAAAACAGCAAGGTGGGGCGCTCAAAGGCGGCAGCGACTTCGCGCAGGATGAAGATGGTTTCTTCTTCCAGTGCGTCCAGGTGCGCATTGCTCAGGGTGTGCAACTCGGTTTGTGTCATGGCGGTCATTTGGTTCTCTCGTATCTCAATTTGTGCAAGGTGTCTGAAGTCAAGTACTGGCACGCTTGGCGTGATGTGTGGGGCAAGGCGGGCGACGATTTGTGACGCGAAGCGGCTTATGAGGAGCCCGGCTTGCCCCGCACATCACATCCCAACAAGGTTCAAGACTTGACGTGCAACCCACACTCCTTGGCCGCCTCGTCCTCCCACCACCAGCGGCCCGCGCGAAATTCTTCGCCCAGGCTAATGGCGCGGGTGCAGGGGGCGCAGCCGATGCTCGGGAAAAACTGGTCGTGCAGCGGGTTGTAGTCCACCTGGTGTTCGGCGATGTAGTGCCACACATCGCCCCAAGTCCAGCGGGCCAGGGGGTTGAATTTGCTCAGGTTCTTGGTGGCGATTTCGCTGTCGTCTTGCATCGGCACCTCGGCGCGGGCGCTGGATTGCGCCTGACGCAGACCCGTGATCCAGGCGCGTTGGCCCTTTAAGGCCCGGGCCAGCGGTTCCATCTTGCGAATACTGCAGCATTCCTTTCGCAGCGCGATGCTTTGGTACATCGCGTCCTGGCCTTTTTGGCGCACGAACTGCATGACCGATTCGTGACTGGGCCGGTGCACCACGATGGGCGCACGCGAATGGGCTTGGGTGCGTTCCAGCAGTGCCAGGGTTTCGGTGTGCAGTGCGCCGGTCTCCAGCACAAACACCGGGATGTCCAGTTGCAGCGCATGGATGAGGTGGGTGATGACGACGTCTTCAGCGCCCAGGCTGGAGGCTTGGGTGAGGGGGGTGAACTCGGCTGCAGCGCGTTTCAGCAAAGCCTGAGTCTCGGCCAGTTTGGCGGCAAAGTCAGGGCTGGCCTTGGCGTTTAGTTCGGTGGCCTTAATCAGGGCGTTGCGAGAAGCAATCAGGCTGGAAGTCATGGTGTGTCTTTTGCAGGGGCTCACCCCTGGGCGAGGCTTTAGACGGCTTTCGCAAATTGGGGTTTCGTTTCGACAGCCGAGCCTTGGTAAAAGCCAGCAAAGCGTTCGAACTGGCGTTGCGCCGCCGAGGCGTCGACGCCTTCGCGCAGCACAGCCACATCAAAACCGGTGCGCTGCATTTGCACCAGTTGGTCGATCAGCACGTCCCCTGTGGCCCGCAGTTCGCCCGCAAAACCCAAACGCCGGCGCAACAAGAAGGCTTGGCTGTAGGCGCGGCCGTCGGTGAATTTGGGGAACTGCAGGTCGATGCGGGTCACGCCTCGCAAGTTGAGGGTGCGCGGATCCACGTCGTTGGCCAGCGTGATGACCGTGGGCGATTCAACGGTCTGGTGTTCTTGGGCAGAGCGGATGTTCATGGTCGTTTTTCATTTCCCGGAGCCCACGGGGGGGCTCCGACAGGGCGCTTCAGGCAGTGGTTTCCACAGCAGGGTGGCGCGCCGAATGGGCCGCCGCCTTGAACGGGTCTTGTCCCACGCGGCGCAGGGTTTCGATGAAGTACTCGTGGCGGTTTTGGGCAGGCTGGCGAAGCGCCTTGTAGGTGTCCAAGATCGCTTCGATCACGTCGGGCACTTCAACCGATGAAAACGAGGGGCCAACCACTTTGCCGGGGGTGGTGGGGCCAGACAGCGCTTTGCCGTCCGAGCCGCCCAGCGTGACCTGGTACCACTCTTTGCCGTCTTTATCCACACCCAAAATGCCGATGTGGCCCGAATGGTGGTGACCGCAAGAGTTGATGCAGCCGCTGATGTGAAAGTCGATGTGGCCCAGGTCGTGCAACTCGTCCAGGTCCTGGTAGCGCTCGGTGATGGCGGCAGCCAAGGGCAAGGAACGGGCATTGGCCAAGGCGCAATAGTCGCCGCCAGGGCAGGCGATCATGTCGGTCAGCAAACCGATATTGGGTTGGGCCAGACCGAGCGTTTTGGCTTCGAGCCACAGGGCGTGCAACTGGTCCAGACGCACCCAGGGCAGCACCAGGTTTTGGCTGTGCGTGACCCGGGCTTCGCCGGCCGAGTAGCGGGCCACCAGGTCGGCTGCGGCATCCAGTTGGTCGGCGCTGGCGTCCCCTGGGGCTTGCCCCGGGCGTTTGAACGACAGGCTGACGGCGCGCAGGGCCGGGTTTTGGTGCGGCTTGACGTTTTGAGTGAGCCAGCGGGCAAAGGCGGGCGTTTTGGCCGCTGCGATGCTGACATCCGCTTCTGCCTTGGCCACCCATTCACCCAGGTCTGCAGGCAAGTTCAGCGCTGGCGCGGCAAAGCACGCGGCCACGCGGTCGAATTCGGCTTGCGGGATGGTGTGCAGGCCGCCGTCTTTCACCAGAATGTCTTGGTACTCGGCCTCGACCTCGTCGAAGTAGCGTTGGCCCTCGGCCTTCACCAAAATTTTGATGCGGGCTTTGTAGATGTTGTCGCGCCGGCCCCAGCGGTTGTACACCCGGATCAGGGCTTCGAGGTAATTCATGATCTGGTTCCAGGGCAGGAACTCGCGAATGACCGAGCCCACCGTGGGCGTGCGGCCCATGCCGCCGCCCACGTGCACCTTGAAGCCCACTTCGCCCGCTGCGTTTTTGACCATTTGCAGGCCCACGTCGTGCCAGCCAATGGCGGCGCGGTCTTCGGCCGCACCCGTGATGGCGATTTTGAACTTGCGCGGCAGGAAGGCGAATTCGGGGTGCAGCGTGCTCCACTGGCGGATGAGCTCGGCATAAGGCCGAGGATCGACCACCTCGTCCACGGCCACGCCCGCCAGCTCGTCGGTGGTGGTGTTGCGGATGCAGTTGCCGCTGGTCTGGATGCCGTGCATGTTCACGCTGGCCAAGAGGTCCATCACGTCGGCCGATTTGGACAGGGGGATCCAGTTGAACTGCACGTTTTGGCGCGTGGTGAAGTGGCCAACGTTGGTGGTCAGCTTGGGTGCAGGTCCGGCAATCTTGTCTTGTGTGGCCTGGGCCTCGGCCAGCAAGGCGGCGTCGGGTGTGTCGAACTCGCGGGCGATTTGGGCCAACACCTTGAGCTGAGGGGCCGAGATTTCGCCATAAGGCACAGCCACGCGCAGCATGGGGGCGTAGCGCTGCACGTACCAGCCGTTTTGCAGGCGCAGGGGTTTGAACTCATCGGCGCTCAATTGGCCTGACTGAAAGCGCTCCAGTTGGTCACGGTGCTGTGCGGCACGGGCACGCACAAAATGGCGGTCAAATTCGGTGTATTGGTACATCTGGGAGCGATCAGCAAAAAAAGTGCAAAGTCCTGGTGCGGGCTGTGGGCGCGAGGTGGGGCCCTGAAGGGGTGTTGAGCCCGGACTTTAGTTTTTTCTTATGCCAAAACAAACGATTTTTTTGTTTGGCATATATGCCATAGGCGTATAAGTCCTGCGGATGCAGCGGCGGCGGCGGGCCGTTCTGGGCCGCAAGGTCAGGCGCAACCGGCGCAGTGAGCGGATGGGGGAGGGCTTTCGGGCTATAATGGCCCTGTTTTGCGATTTGCAAAGCGCACGCCAGCCGCTGTTCCGGCAGCTGGCGCAAGTCATTGACCCGCTGCTTTTCTTTTGAACACAGCGAAATAACAAGGAAGTTTCATGATTGCATCCTCCATCAAGGCCGAGGTCGTCAAGGCCAATGCCCGTGCTGCCAACGACACAGGGTCCCCCGAAGTCCAGGTGGCATTGCTGACAGCCCGTATCAACGAGCTGACCCCCCACTTCAAAACACACGCCAAAGACCATCACGGTCGCCGCGGTCTGCTGCGCATGGTGAGCCGTCGCCGCAAATTGCTGGACTACCTCAAGTCCCGTGATGCTGACCGTTACGTTGCGCTGATCGCCAAGCTTGGCCTGCGTAAGTAACCGTCTCTCCAGATGAAAAGCGCCTGAGTTAGTTCACTAGCTCAGGCGCTTTATTCTTTTTTTCTGTCGGAATTTGTCAGGGCGATCTCGCGCTGTGTCATTCCACAAAGCTTTCAACCCAAGGTTTTGTGGAATGGCATCGAGTTCAGAGCGTCAATTTCCGGGCCCTCAGTGCAGCCTCATGCGCTTTTGTTTTCAGGAGTTCTGAACATGTCCATTTTCAACAAAGTCACCAAAACATTCCAATGGGGCCAGCACACGGTCAAGATGGAAACCGGCGAAGTCGCGCGCCAAGCCGGCGGCGCTGTGCTGCTCGACATGGAGGGCACCGTGGTGCTCGCCACCGTGGTGGGTTCCAAGATCGCCAAGGCCGGTCAAGATTTCTTCCCCCTCACCGTCGATTACATCGAGAAGACCTACGCTGCAGGCAAGATCCCCGGCAGCTTCTTCAAGCGTGAAGCCAAGCCCAGCGAGCACGAGACCCTGACCAGCCGTCTGATCGACCGCCCCATCCGTCCTCTGTTCCCCGAAGGTTTCTACAACGACGTGCACGTGGTCGTCCACACCGTGTCCTTGAACCCTGAAGTCGACGCCGACATCGCCGCGATGATCGCCGTGTCTGCCGCATTGTCTATTTCGGGCATCCCTTTCAACGGCCCCATCGGCGCTGCCCGCGTGGGTTACATCAATGGCGAATACGTTCTGAACCCCGGCCAAACCCAGCGCAAAGACAGCGTGATGGATTTGGTGGTGGCGGGCACCGAAGCCGCTGTGCTGATGGTCGAATCAGAAGCCCTGCAGCTGTCCGAAGAAATCATGTTGGGTGGTGTGGTGTATGGCCACGAGCAGTCGGCGATTGCCATCAACGCGATCCACGAGTTGGTGCGCGAAGCGGGCAAGCCCGTGTGGGATTGGCAAGCGCCTGCCCGCGACACAGCTTTTGAAACCAAGCTCGCCTCGCTCGCCGAAGAAAAGCTGCGCGCTGCCTACCAGATCCGCAACAAGCAAGCCCGTACGCACGCTTGCCGCGAAGCCTATGCTTCGGTCAAAGTGGCTTTGGCCGAAGAGGGCGTGGCGTTTGACCCCGTCAAGCTCGACAACCTGTTGTTCGAAATCGAAGCGCGCATTGTGCGCAGCCAGATCTTGGCCGGTGAGCCCCGCATCGACGGCCGCGACACACGCACCGTGCGCCCCATCGAAATCCGCAACAGCGTGCTGCCCCGCACCCACGGCTCGGCCCTGTTCACCCGTGGCGAAACCCAGGCTTTGGTGATCACCACTTTGGGCACCGAGCGCGATGCACAGCGCATCGACGCGTTGGCGGGTGAGTTCGAAGACCGCTTCATGTTCCACTACAACATGCCGCCCTTTGCCACTGGCGAAGTGGGCCGCATGGGCAGCACCAAGCGCCGCGAAATCGGCCACGGCCGTTTGGCCAAGCGCGCTTTGGCCGCTGTGTTGCCGACCAAAGAAGAGTTCCCCTACACCGTGCGTGTGGTGTCCGAGATCACCGAATCGAACGGCTCTTCGTCCATGGCGTCGGTCTGCGGCGGTTGCTTGTCGATGATGGATGCCGGTGTGCCGATGAAGGCCCACGTGGCCGGTATCGCCATGGGCCTGATCAAGGAAGACAACCGTTTTGCCGTGTTGACCGACATCCTGGGTGACGAAGACCACCTGGGTGACATGGACTTCAAAGTGGCCGGTACCACCAGTGGCATCACGGCGCTGCAGATGGACATCAAGATCCAGGGCATCACCAAAGAAATCATGCAAGTCGCTTTGGCCCAAGCCAAAGAAGCGCGTTTGCACATTCTGGGCAAGATGCAAGAGGCGATGAGCGAAGCCAACACCGAAGTGTCTGATTTCGCGCCCAAGCTCTTCACCATGAAGATCAACCCCGAGAAGATCCGTGACGTGATCGGCAAGGGTGGCGCCACCATCCGCGCGCTGACCGAAGAAACCGGTTGCCAGATCAACATCTCGGAAGACGGCACGATCACCATCGCCGCCACCGACGGTGCCAAGGCCGATGAAGCCAAGCGCCGCATCGAGCAGATCACGGCCGAAGTGGAAATCGGCAAGGTCTACGAAGGCCCAGTGACCAAGATCCTGGACTTCGGCGCTTTGATCAACTTGCTGCCTGGCAAAGACGGTTTGTTGCACATCAGCCAAATCGCCCACGAGCGCGTTGAAAAAGTGACCGACTATTTGAGCGAAGGCCAGATCGTCAAGGTCAAGGTCATGGAAACCGACGAAAAAGGCCGCATCAAGCTGTCGATGAAAGCGTTGCTGGACCGTCCGGCCCAAGGCGGCAACTGAGTTTTTGTCTTCGGTCCGAGCGCCAAGCAGCGTGTTGTTCAGGTGGCCATGGCGCCACCTGAAAGCACAACTGAACAAGCCAAACCATGAACGTCATTGAAATCAAAAGCTATGGCACCCCCGATGTGCTGGTGCCCGGCACCCGCCCAGACCCTGTGGCCGGGGCAGGGGAGTTGCTCATTCGCGTGTCAGCCAGTGGCATCAACCGCCCCGACGTGCTGCAACGCTTGGGCAACTATCCTGTGCCACCGGGTGCATCGGACATTCCGGGCCTCGAAGTCGCAGGTGTGGTGGTGTCGGGCGATGCAGTGGCCATTGCGGCCGCGGGGTTGGCTGTGGGCGACCGCGTGTGTGCTTTGGTGGCGGGTGGCGGTTATGCGCAGCTGTGTGTGGCGCCCGTGGCCCAGTGTTTGCCTGTGCCCAAGGGCCTGACGGACATCGAAGCGGCTTCGCTGCCCGAGACTTTCTTCACGGTGTGGAGCAATGTGTTCGATCGCGGTCGCTTGCAGGCGGGCGAGACCTTGTTGATTCAGGGCGGCACCAGCGGCATCGGCGTCACGGCCATCCAGATGGCCAAAGCGGCCGGTGCGAAGGTGATCGCCACGGCGGGATCTGACGACAAATGCCAGGCCTGCCTGGCACTGGGTGCAGACCACGCCATCAACTACAAAACCACCGATTTCGTGGCCGAAGCCAAGCGCCTGACCGGCGGGGCAGGTGTCGATGTGATTCTGGACATGGTCGCGGGCGACTATGTGGCGCGCGAAGTGGAGGCCTTGGCCGAGGACGGCCGTCTGGTCATCATCGCGGTGCAAGGCGGCCTCCAGAGCGGTTTCAATGCAGGCATGGTGCTGCGTCGCCGTTTGACCCTCACCGGCTCCACCTTGCGTCCACGCCCCGTGGCGTTCAAGGCGGCGATTGCGCAGTCTTTGCGCCAGACGGTCTGGCCCTGGATCGAGGCGGGCCGCATCAAACCGGTCATCCACAGTGTTTATGGCGCCATGGAGGCGGGCAATGGCTTGCCGTCGGGCGCAGCGCAAGCCCATGCCCTGATGGAGAGCAACCAGCATGTGGGCAAATTGGTGGTGACCTGGTGATGACAAAACCAGCCAAGTTGATGGTCGGTAACTGGAAGATGCATGGCGACTTGTCGGCCAATGCTGCTTTGGTGGCCGAGCTGTTGGCCGCAACGGCACAGCGCCAGTGCCGCACGGCATTGTGCGTGCCTTCGGTTTACTTGGCGCAAATGCAAACCCTGTTGTCGGGGTCTTCCATAGGCTTGGGTGCACAAGACGTGTCGGCCCATGCTTCGGGCGCCTACACGGGCGAGGTGTCTGCCGAGATGCTGCGTGATTTTGCGGTGCGGTATTGCATCGTGGGGCATTCCGAGCGGCGACAGTACCATGCCGAAACGGATGCTGTGGTGGCCAGCAAGGCCCAGCGCGCCTTGGCTGCGGGCATCACACCCATTGTGTGTGTGGGCGAGAGCCTGCAAGAGCGTGAGGCGGGCCAGACCGAAGCTGTCGTCAAACGTCAGTTGGCTGCGGTGATTCAGGCCAATGGCCATTGCATCAGCGAAATCGTGGTGGCCTATGAGCCGGTTTGGGCCATTGGCACCGGCTTGACCGCATCTCCGCAACAGGCTCAGCAGGTGCATGCGGTGTTGCGCACCCAACTGCAAGCGGCCACGGCCTATGCTGATCGGGTGGCCATTTTGTATGGCGGCAGCATGAATGCCGCCAATGCCCAAGACTTGTTGGCCCAGCCGGATGTGGATGGGGGCTTGATTGGGGGGGCCTCTCTCAAGGCGGTTGACTTTTTACCCATGTTGAGAGCCGCCTCGCGCTGAGCTTTCAACACCTGTTTTTGATTTTTCGGAGAAATGTGATGAGCATGTTGTTGACTTTGATTTTGGTGGTTCAGATGCTGTCGGCTTTGGCCATGATCGGCTTGATCCTGATTCAGCACGGCAAGGGGGCCGACATGGGCGCTGCGTTTGGCAGCAGCGGTTCGGGCAGCTTGTTCGGTGCCACGGGTGGCGCGAACTTCATGTCCCGCACCACGGCAGTTTTGGCGGTGGTGTTTTTTGTGTGCACCTTGTCCTTGGCTTATTTTGGCAACCTCACACCTGCTTCATCGGGCAGCGTGCTCGAGGGGGTGTCGGTGAACACGCCAGCGACCGCGCCGGTTGATGCGAGTCCAGCCGCCCAGATTCCTGGCAACACGCCTGCACCTGCTGCGGACCGCAGTGTGCCTCCGGCCATCCCCGCCAAATAAACCCAAGCTGTCAGCTGGCATTCAGCTTGGCGATTGGGGATAAATTTCCAGTTTTTGACAGCTAAAACTGCAGGTTTTCAGAGTAAACTCGGAGTCTGTCCAGCAAGCTACATGCGCTCAAGGCGTACCTCATGCAAGTTGGTCAAGTGCATCCCGCCGTCGTGGTGAAATTGGTAGACACGCTATCTTGAGGGGGTAGTGGCGAAAGCTGTGCGAGTTCGAGTCTCGCCGACGGCACCAGACAAACAGAACTTCTTGGGCTCAAGGCCCGGGTCTTTCATTCGGTCATTAATCGGCAGTCACCAGATGAACCTCGAACAGTACCTTCCGATTCTCTTGTTCATTTTGGTCGGCGTTGCTGTCGGCATCATTCCCCAGGTTTTGGGTTACATCCTTGGCCCCAACCGACCTGACGCGGAAAAAAACTCTCCCTACGAATGTGGTTTTGAGGCGTTCGAAGACGCCCGCATGAAGTTCGACGTGCGCTACTACCTTGTGGCCATCTTGTTCATCTTGTTCGACCTGGAAATCGCCTTCCTTTTCCCATGGGCGCTCGCGCTTCAGGAGGTGGGGATGGCCGGTTTCATTGGAGCCGTGATCTTCCTGACTATCCTGGTCGTGGGCTTCGTCTACGAATGGAAAAAAGGCGCCCTGGACTGGGAATGATCGTTCGCACTGACAACTGCATTGAGCCTGCTTGAGGATAAAAAATGATTGAAGGCGTGATGAAAGAGGGGTTCATCACCACGAGTTACGACTCGGTGGTGAATTGGGCCAAAACCGGTTCGCTGTGGCCCATGACCTTCGGTTTGGCCTGCTGCGCAGTCGAGATGATGCATTCGGCCACGGCCCGATACGACTTGGCCCGCTTTGGTGCCGAGGTGTTCCGTGCCAGTCCGCGCCAGGCTGACCTGATGATCGTGGCGGGTACCTTGTGCAACAAGATGGCCCCCGCCTTGCGAAAGGTGTATGACCAGATGTCAGAACCTCGCTGGGTCATCTCCATGGGGTCATGCGCCAATGGCGGTGGCTACTACCACTACAGCTATTCGGTGGTGCGCGGTTGCGATCGCATCGTGCCCGTCGACGTGTATGTGCCGGGCTGCCCCCCCACAGCAGAAGCGTTGATTTACGGCATCATCCAATTGCAGCAAAAAATTCGCCGCACGCACACCATTGCGCGCGCTTGAAGGGACGATGATGACCCATTACGCCATTCGCCCCGAAGACCTGCAAAACACCCTGGCCGCCGCATTGGGTGACCGGGCTCAAACAATCACCATCGCTTTGGGTGAGGTGACGGTGCACGTCACTGCTGCGCATTATCTTGCTGTGATGCAGACCTTGCGCGATGCGCCGGGGTGCCAATTTGAACAGCTCATGGACCTGGCGGGTGTGGATTATTCCGCTTACCGCGAAGTGGGCACCGATGGTCCACGTTTTGGTGTCACGGTTCATTTGTTGTCGGTGAGCCTGAACCAGCGCGTGCGCGTCAAAGTGCTGTGCCCTGACGACGACCTGCCTTTGGTGGACTCGGTCAACGGCCTCTGGAATTCGGCCAACTGGTACGAGCGCGAAGCGTTTGACCTGTACGGCATCGTGTTTGAAGGTCACAACGACCTGCGCCGAATTCTCACCGACTACGGTTTCATCGGTCACCCTTTCCGCAAGGACTTCCCCTTGTCTGGTCATGTTGAGATGCGTTATGACGCTGAGCGCCAGCGCGTGATTTACGAGCCCGTGAGCATCGAGCCGCGCGAAATCACGCCACGCATCATCCGTGAAGAAAACTACGGAGGCCTGAACTGATATGGCCGAAATCAAAAACTACACCCTGAACTTTGGCCCGCAGCACCCGGCCGCGCACGGCGTGCTGCGCCTGGTGCTCGAGTTGGACGGCGAGGTCGTACAACGCGCCGACCCGCACATCGGTTTGTTGCACCGCGCCACTGAAAAGCTGGCCGAGCACAAGACCTACATCCAGTCACTGCCCTACATGGACCGACTGGACTATGTGTCGATGATGTGCAACGAGCACGCCTACTGCCTGGCCATCGAAAAGATGTTGGGACTGGAAGTGCCCAAGCGCGCGCAGTACATCCGCGTGATGTTCGCTGAAATCACCCGCATCCTGAACCACCTGATGTGGCTGGGTTCGCACGGCAACGACTGCGGCAGCTCCACCATCCTGATCTACACCTTCCGCGAGCGTGAAGACCTGTTTGACATGTACGAGGCCGTTTCGGGCGCCCGCATGCACGCGGCGTATTTCCGTCCGGGTGGCGTCTACCGTGACCTACCGGACAGCATGCCGCAGTACAAAGCCAGCAAGGTCAAGAACGCCAAGACCATCGCTGAAATGAACAAGAACCGCCAGGGTTCCCTGCTCGATTTCATCGACGATTTCACGCAGCGCTTCCCCCAATGCGTGGACGAGTACGAAACCCTGCTGACCGACAACCGGATCTGGAAGCAGCGCACTGTCGGTATTGGTGTGGTTTCGCCCGAGCGTGCTCTCAATTTGGGCATGACCGGTCCCATGCTGCGTGGTTCGGGCTTTGCCTGGGACTTGCGCAAAAAGCAGCCCTACGACGCCTACAGCGAAATTGATTTCGATGTGCCCGTGGGCAAAACCGGTGACAGCTACGACCGCTACCTGGTGCGCGTGCAGGAGATGCGTGAATCGAACCGCATCATCCAGCAATGTGTGGCTTGGTTGCGCGCCAACCCTGGCCCGGTCATCACCGACAACCACAAGATTGCGCCGCCTTCGCGTGAAGGCATGAAGACCAATATGGAAGACTTGATCCACCATTTCAAGCTCTTCACCGAAGGTTTCCATGTGCCCGAAGGCGAGGCCTATGCCGCCGTCGAACACCCCAAAGGCGAGTTCGGCATCTACATGGTGAGCGATGGGGCCAACAAGCCTTACCGCCTCAAAATTCGCGCCCCGGGCTTTGCCCATTTGGCCACCCTCGATGAAATGGCCAAGGGCCACATGCTGGCCGACGCGGTCGCCATCATCGGGACCATGGACATTGTTTTTGGAGAGATTGACCGATGATCTCTGAGTCAACCAAAGCACGCTTTGCGCGTGAAGTTGCCAAGTTCCCTGCGGATCAAAAGCAGTCGGCCGTCATGGCCTGCCTGTCAATCGTGCAGCAGGAACTCGGCTGGGTCAGCCCCGACAGTGAGCAGGTCGTGGCCGATTACTTGGGCATGCCTGTGATGGCAGTCCATGAAGTCACCACCTTCTACAACATGTACAACCAGAAGCCGGTGGGCAAGTTCAAGCTGAACGTCTGCACCAACCTGCCTTGCCAGTTGCGCGGTGGCCAAACGGCCCTGGAGCATCTGGAGCGCAAGCTGGGCGTGCATTCGGGCGAGACCACAGCCGACGGCTTGTTCACTTTGCAGCCCAGCGAATGCCAGGGTGCTTGTGCCGACGCGCCCGTGCTCTTGGTCAACGACCGCCACATGTGCAGCTTCATGAGCCATGAAAAACTCGATCAGCTCGTCGACAGCCTGAAGAAAGCCGAGGCCGCCTGATGAAAGTCGAACAAATCCTGAACCAATTCCAGGCCACCGGCGTGGAAACCTGCTTTCACGACCGCCACATCAACCCGCAAATTTATGCCGGTTTGAATGGCAAGAACTGGGGCATCCAAGACTACGAAGCGCGCGGTGGCTATGCGGCCTTGCGCAAGATCCTGGGCAAAGATGGTGGTGAAGGTCTGACGCCAGACCAGGTGATCGCCACCGTCAAAGAATCGGGCCTTCGCGGTCGCGGTGGTGCGGGTTTCCCCACGGGTCTCAAGTGGAGCTTCATGCCCCGCCAGTTCCCCGGTCAAAAGTATTTGGTGTGCAACTCGGACGAGGGCGAGCCGGGCACCTGCAAAGACCGCGACATCATGGAGTACAACCCCCACACGGTGATCGAAGGCATGGCCATCGCTGCTTATGCCATGGGCATCAGCGTGGGTTACAACTACATCCACGGTGAAATTTTCCACACCTACGAGCGCTTCGAAGCCGCTCTGGAAGAAGCCCGTGCTGCGGGCTATCTGGGAGACAACATCCTGGGTTCGACTTTCAGCTTCCAGCTGCACGCCTCGCACGGTTTTGGCGCTTACATCTGCGGCGAAGAAACCGCGCTGCTCGAATCGCTCGAAGGCAAGAAGGGTCAGCCCCGTTTCAAGCCGCCGTTCCCGGCCAGCTTTGGCCTGTATGGCAAGCCCACCACCATCAACAACACCGAGACCTTTGCGGCGGTGCCCTGGATCATCCGCAATGGCGGACAGGCCTACCTCGAGTGCGGCAAGCCCAACAATGGCGGCACCAAGATCTTCTCGGTCAGCGGTGACGTGGAGCGGCCCGGCAACTACGAAGTGCCCATGGGCACGCCGTTTGCCAAACTGCTCGAACTCGCCGGTGGCGTGCGTGGTGGTCGCCAGCTCAAGGCGGTGATCCCTGGCGGTTCGTCTTCGCCCGTCATTCCCGCCGAGTTGATGATGAAGCTGACCATGGACTACGACAGCATCGCCAAAGAAGGCGGTTCGATGTTGGGCTCCGGCGCGGTGATCGTGATGGACGACACGCGCTGCATGGTCAAGGCCCTGGCCCGTTTGTCTTACTTTTATTCGCACGAATCTTGCGGCCAGTGCACGCCTTGCCGTGAAGGCACAGGCTGGTTGTGGCGCATGGTCAACCGCATTGAAAACGGCCAGGGCCGTGCCAGCGACCTTGACATGCTCGACAGCGTGGCGGGCAACATCATGGGCCGCACGATTTGCGCTTTGGGCGACGCAGCGGCCATGCCGGTGCGCGGCATGCTCAAGCATTTCCGTCACGAATTTGTACACCTTATCGAGCACAAGACCTCCCTGGTCGGTGCCGATGCAACAACGGTGAAGACCCATGGTTGAAATAGAACTCGACGGTCAGAAAGTGGAAGTTGCCGAAGGCAGCATGGTCATGCATGCCGCTGAAAAAGCAGGCACCTACATCCCGCATTTCTGCTACCACAAGAAATTGAGCATCGCGGCCAATTGCCGCATGTGCCTGGTCGATGTGGAGAAGGCTCCCAAGCCCATGCCCGCCTGCGCCACGCCCGTGACGCAAGGCATGATCGTGCGCACCAAGAGCGACAAGGCCATCGCGGCCCAAAAGTCGGTGATGGAGTTTTTGCTCATCAACCACCCGCTCGACTGCCCCATTTGCGACCAAGGCGGTGAGTGCCAGTTGCAAGACCTGGCCGTCGGTTACGGTGGTTCCACATCGCGCTACGAAGAAGAAAAGCGCGTGGTGTTCCACAAAGAAGTCGGTCCGCTGATCTCCATGGAAGAGATGAGCCGCTGCATCCACTGCACACGCTGCGTGCGTTTTGGCCAGGAAGTGGCCGGTGCCATGGAGTTGGGCATGTCCCACCGGGGCGAGCACGCCGAGATCGAAACCTTCCTGGGGCAAACCATCGACTCCGAGTTGTCGGGCAACATGATCGACATCTGCCCCGTGGGTGCCTTGACCAGCAAGCCTTTCCGCTACCACGCCCGCACCTGGGAGTTGTCGCGCCGCAAGTCGGTGGCCGCACACGATTCCTCCGGGGCCAACTTGATCGTTCAGGTCAAGAACAACCAGGTCATGCGCGTCGTGCCCCTGGAAAACGAAGACGTCAACGAGTGCTGGATCGCCGATCGCGACCGTTTCTCTTACGAAGCCTTGAACAGCACTGAGCGCCTGACCCAGCCCATGCTCAAGCAGGGTGGCGAATGGAAAACCGTCGACTGGCAAACTGCCCTTGAGTACGTGGCCAATGGCCTGCGCAACATCCAGCGTGACCACGGCGCCAACAGCATCGGCGCTTTGGTCAGCCCGCACAGCACCGTCGAAGAGTTGTACCTGGCGGGCGCCTTGATGCGCGGCTTGGGCTCTGACAACATCGACCACCGCCTTCGCAATGCCGAATTTGGCGCCGCAGAGGGCGTGCGCACCCTGGGCATGCCGATTGCATCGCTGTCGAGTTTGCAGCGCGTGCTGGTCGTGGGCTCCAACCTGCGCAAAGACCATCCGCTGTTTGCCCTGCGCGTGCGCCATGCTGTGCGCCACGGAGCGCAGTTGAGCGTCATCACCTCATCAGCGGCGTTCAGCCACGCCGACGCCTGGGCCATGCCCGTGGCTCAAGCGGTCGTGACCGATGCCGCAGCTTGGGCGCAAGCGCTGGCCGATGTGGCCACAGCCATCGCCGCAGAAAAGGGCGTTGCAGCCCCCTGCGCAGGCACCGCCTCTGCACAAGCCCAAGCCATCGCCAAGTCCCTGCTGGGCGGCGAGCGCAAAGCCGTGTTGCTGGGCAATGCGGCAGCGCACGCCGGCAATGCATCAAGCCTTTTGGCCCTGGCCAACTGGATCGGCGAGCACACCGGAGCGACTGTGGGTTACCTGACCGAAGCGGCCAACACCGTGGGCGCGCAGTGGGTGGGTGCCCAGCCGCAAACCGGCGGCAAGCACGCGGGACAAATGCTGGCCGGTGGACTCAAGGCTGCGATCTTGCTGAACACCGAACCCGAGTTCGACAGCGCGGCCGGTGCTGCGGCTGCTCAAAGTCTGGGCCAGGCCGAGATGGTCGTCACACTCAGCCCCTTCAAGGCGAACATGGCTTTCAGCGATGTGCTTTTGCCGATCGCGCCTTTCACCGAAACATCGGGCAGCTTCGTCAATGCCGAAGGTCGCCTGCAAAGCTTCCATGCCGTGGTCAAGCCATTGGCCGAGACCCGTCCCGCCTGGAAGGTGATGCGTGTGTTGGCCAATTTGCTGGACATCCCCGGCGTGGCGTTTGAAACATCGCAAGAAGTCTTGGCGCGCGCCACAGCGCAGCCTCTGAATGCATCGAACACCACGCGGGCTGCAATTCAGTTGTCGGCTGGCTCGGCGTCGCCGGTGGTGGCCTCGATTTACCAACTCGACGGCATCGTTCGCCGTGCGCCGTCTTTGCAGTTGACTGCAGACGCACGCCAGGAGGTGGCAGCATGATTGACGCAATCTACAACGGCGGCCTGAACCTCATCGCGGCGAGCTGGTGGGCCACCTTGGTGTGGCCAGTGCTTTGGATCCTCATCAAAATTGTCGCCATCCTGGCCCCATTGATGGGCGCTGTGGCTTACCTGACGCTGTGGGAGCGCAAGCTTTTGGGCTTCATGCAAGTGCGCCATGGCCCCAACCGCGTGGGCCCCATGGGTTTGCTGCAACCGATCGCCGACGCCATCAAGCTGTTGACCAAGGAATTGATCAACCCGACTGCGGCCAGCATGGGCTTGTTCCGTCTGGGCCCCATCATGGCCATCATGCCGGCGCTGGCCGCTTGGGTGGTGATTCCTTTTGGACCGGAACAAGCCCTTGCCAACATCAATGCCGGTTTGCTCTTGGTCATGGCCATCACCTCCATCGAGGTTTATGGCGTGATCATCGCGGGCTGGGCATCGAATTCCAAATACGCATTTTTGGGTGCTTTGCGCGCCTCTGCCCAGATGGTCAGCTACGAAATTGCGATGGGCTTTTGCTTCCTGGTGGTCTTGATGGTCTCGGGCAGCATGAACCTGACCGAAATCGTCATGTCCCAAGGCAAGGGCGCAGCGGCCGACATGGGGCTGAGCTTTCTGTCCTGGAACTGGTTGCCCCTTTTGCCGATTTTCATCGTTTACCTGATCTCGGGTGTGGCCGAAACCAACCGTCACCCCTTTGACGTGGTCGAAGGTGAAGCCGAAATCGTGGCGGGTCACATGGTCGAGTACTCGGGCATGGGCTTTGCCATCTTCTTCCTGGCCGAATACGCCAGCATGTGGTTGGTGTCGATTTTGGCCGTGATCATGTTCCTGGGCGGCTGGTTGTCGCCCATCGATCACGCGCTGTTCAATGCCATCCCGGGCTGGATCTGGCTGGGTCTCAAGACCTTCCTGGTCGTGTCCATGTTCATCTGGATTCGCGCCACTTTCCCGCGCTTTCGCTATGACCAGATCATGCGTTTGGGCTGGAAGATCTTCATCCCCGTCACCTTGGTGTGGCTGCTGATCGTGGGTGCATGGTTGCACTCGCCCTGGAACATCTGGCTTTGAGCGTTGAACGAACATGACAACCATGACTGCTTCCTCTTTCTCGATCAAGGACTTCTTCAAGAGCTTCATGCTGGTGGAGTTGCTCAAGGGCATGGCCCTGACCGGTCGCTACGCGTTCGCACGCAAGGTCACGGTGCAATTCCCGGAAGAAAAAACCCCGCTGTCGCCACGTTTTCGTGGCTTGCATGCCCTGCGCCGTTATGACAACGGTGAGGAGCGCTGCATCGCCTGCAAACTGTGCGAAGCGGTTTGCCCCGCCATGGCCATCACCATCGAGGCGGGTCAGCGCGAGGACGGTTCACGCCGTACCACCCGTTACGACATCGACTTGACCAAGTGCATTTTTTGCGGCTTCTGTGAAGAAAGCTGCCCGGTGGACTCGATCGTCGAGACCCACATCCTGGAATACCACGGTGAAAAGCGCGGTGACCTGTACTTCACCAAAGACATGTTGCTGGCCGTGGGCGACCGTTACGAAAAAGAGATCGCCGCCGCCAAGGCTGCTGACGCTCCATACCGTTGAACGCCGCCAAGTCCTGAACATTTAAAAAGACAGACCTATGGACGTCAAGACCGGTTTCTTCTACCTCTTCTCGGTGGTGCTGCTGTTTGCAGCTTTCCGGGTGGTGACCGCACGCAACCCTGTGCACGCGGTGCTTTACCTCATGCTCGCGTTTTCTCAGGCCTCGGCTGTTTGGCTGTTGCTCAATGCTGAGTTTTTAGCCATCGTGCTGGTCTTGGTGTACCTGGGTGCAGTCATGGTGCTGTTCCTGTTCGTGGTCATGATGCTGGACATCCACATCGACACGGTGCGCAGGGGCTTCTGGAAAAACTTCCCCCTGGCGGCCACTTTGGGCGCGATTGTGGCTTTTGAAATGGCCGCGGTGTTGCTCTCGGGTTTCCGCTTGTCTGAAGCGCCCGCTCTGGCACCGGGCGCTGTGCCCGTGGACAACAGCAAGGCCCTGGGCATCTTGTTGTACACCGAGTACCTGATGCCGATCCAGGTGGCGGCTGCCATTTTGTTGGTGGCCATGGTGGCTGCGATTGCCCTGACGCTGCGCGAGCGCAAAGACAGCAAGGCGATTGACCCATCCATCCAGGTCAAGGTGCGTGCGGCCGACCGCATGCAAGTGGTCAAGATGGCCCCGACCCAAACCGCACCAGCTGCTGCACCTGTGGAGGAAAGCAAATGACAACACTGACCTTGGGGCACTTCCTGTCACTGGGCGCCATGCTCTTCGCTTTGGCGGTGATCGGCATCTTTTTGAACCGCAAGAACCTGATCGTCTTGCTGATGGCCATCGAGCTGATGCTGCTGGCCGTCAACATGAACTTCGTCGCTTTCTCGCATTATTTGGGTGACATGCACGGCCAGGTGTTCGTGTTCTTCATCCTCACAGTCGCCGCCGCCGAGTCGGCCATCGGTCTGGCCATCCTCGTGCTGTTGTTCCGCAACAAGAACAACATCAACGTCGACGAACTCAATTCGCTCAAGGGTTAACAAGAATATGAGTCAAACCCTCAACGCCAGCACGCTGCTGGCCGTCCCCCTCGCGCCATTGGCGGGCTCGCTTTTGGCGGGCATTTTGGGCACCCAATTCGGTGGCAACTGGATTGGGCGCCGTCTGTCTCACACCTTCACCATTTTGGGCGTGTTGGTGGCCTTCATCTTGTCGGCCATGACGCTCAGCAGCGTCATCGACGGGGCCCGTTTCAATGAAACGATCTACACCTGGATGGTGGTCGGTGGCCTCAAGATGGAAATCGGCTTCCTGGTCGATGGTCTGACCGCCATGATGATGTGTGTGGTGACCTTTGTCTCGCTCATGGTGCACATCTACACCATCGGTTACATGGACGAAGACGAAGGCTACAACCGCTTTTTCGCCTACATTTCGCTGTTCACCTTCTCCATGCTGATGCTCGTGATGAGCAACAACTTGCTGCAGTTGTTCTTTGGCTGGGAGGCTGTGGGCCTGGTGTCTTACCTGTTGATCGGCTTTTGGTACAACAAGCCCACCGCCATCTTCGCCAACATGAAGGCCTTCTTGGTCAACCGGGTGGGTGACTTTGGCTTCATCATCGGCATTGGCCTGATCGCGGCTTACACCGGCACACTCAACTACACCGAGCTGTTTGCCAAGGCCCAAGAGCTGGCTGCCATCGATTTCCCCTGGTACATCTTTGGCATGGACGCCATGCTGATCACCGTGATTTGCATTTGCCTCTTCATCGGCGCCATGGGCAAGTCGGCCCAGTTCCCGCTGCACGTGTGGCTGCCCGATTCGATGGAAGGCCCCACGCCCATTTCCGCGCTGATCCACGCCGCCACCATGGTGACGGCTGGCATCTTCATGGTGGCGCGCATGTCGCCCTTGTTCGAGCTGTCCGATTCGGCCCTGAACTTCATGATGGTGATTGGCTCGATCACGGCCTTGTTCATGGGCTTTTTGGGCATCATCCAAAACGACATCAAGCGCGTGGTGGCGTATTCCACCTTGTCGCAGCTCGGCTACATGACGGTGGCCTTGGGCGCCTCGGCTTATTCGGTGGCCGTGTTCCACCTGATGACGCACGCGTTCTTCAAAGCCTTGCTGTTCTTGGGCGCTGGCTCGGTCATCATGGGCATGCACCACAACCAGGACATCCGCTACATGGGTGGCTTGCGCAAGTACATGCCCATCACCTGGATCACGTCCTTGCTCGGTTCGCTGGCCTTGATCGGCACGCCTTTGTTTTCGGGTTTTTACTCCAAGGACAGCATCATTGAAGCGGTGCACCTGAGCACTTTGCCTGCTGCTGGCTTTGCCAATTTTGCGGTGCTGGCGGGTGTGTTTGTCACGGCCTTCTATTCGTTCCGCATGTACTTCCTGGTCTTCCACGGCCCAGAGCGCTACGACCAGAACCCGGACGCGCACCACGATGACCACCATGGTCATGACGATCACGGTCACGACAAACCGCACGAGTCGCCCTGGGTGGTCACGGTACCCCTGATCTTGTTGGCGATTCCTTCGGTGGTCATTGGTTACATGACGATCGGCCCCATGCTGTACGGCGACTTCTTCAAGGACGTCATCTTCATCGACGCCGTCAAGCACCCTGCCATGCAGCAATTGGGTGAGTTGTTCCACGGCCCGGTGGCCATGGCGATCCACGGCCTGAGCATGGCGCCGTTCTGGCTGGCTTTGGCGGGTGTGGTGACCGCCTGGTACATGTACCTGGTCAACCCCAAGGTGCCTGCCTTCTTTGCCCGTGCACTGCGTCCGCTGATCGTGGTCCTGGAAAACAAGTACTTCATGGACTGGATCAACGAGAACATCCTGGCCAAGGGCGCACGCGGCTTGGGTCAGGGCTTGTGGAAGGTGGGCGACCGCGCCATCATCGACGGCTTCTTTGTCAATGGTTCCTGGAAAGTGGTCGGCCTGATTTCAGGCGTGGTGCGCTGGTTCCAGTCGGGCTTCCTGTACCACTACGCCCTGGTCATGATTTTGGGTGTGTTCGTGCTGATGACGTATTTCGTCTGGCTCGCTTAACGGTTTTGAGGACAAGATAAAAATGGGATTGTTAAGCCTTGCCATCTGGATGCCGATCGCTTTCGGCGTCGTCTTGCTGGCCTTCGGTCGCGACAGCCAAGCGGGCGCTGTGCGCTGGCTGGCGCTGGTCGGTGCGATCGCCAGTTTTCTGATCACGCTGCCGCTGATCTCGGGCTTCCAGCTCGGCACATCAGAGATGCAGTTCGTCGAAAAATTCTCCTGGTTTGAGCGCTTCAATGTGCACTACCACCTGGGTGTGGACGGCATCTCGCTGTGGCTGGTGCCGCTGACGGCCTTCATCAACGTGGTGGTGGTCATCGCGGGTTGGGAAGTCATCACCCGCAAGGTCAACCAGTACATGGCCGCCTTCCTGATTCTTTCAGGCCTGATGATAGGCGTGTTCAGTGCGCTGGACGGCATCTTGTTCTATGTCTTCTTTGAAGCCACCTTGATCCCGATGTACCTCATCATCGGCATCTGGGGTGGCCCGAACAAGATTTATGCGGCCTTCAAGTTCTTTTTGTACACCTTGCTCGGCTCGCTCTTGATGCTGATCGCCTTGATCTACCTGTACGTCACATCCGGCGGCAGCTTTGACATCCTGACCTGGCACAAGCTGCCCTTGTCCGCTGGCGTGCAGACCTTGTTGTTCTTTGCATTCTTTGCGGCCTTTGCCGTCAAGGTGCCGATGTGGCCGGTGCACACCTGGCTGCCCGATGTGCACGTCGAAGCCCCCACCGGCGGCTCTGCTGTGCTGGCGGCCATCATGCTCAAGCTGGGCGCTTACGGCTTCTTGCGTTTCTCGATGCCCATCGCCCCCGATGCGGCCCGCGAGTGGGGCATGCTGATCATTGTGTTGTCGCTCGTGGCAGTGATCTATGTGGGTCTGGTGGCCATGGTGCAGCAGGACATGAAGAAGCTCGTGGCTTATTCCTCGGTGGCGCACATGGGTTTTGTGACCTTGGGCTTTTTCATCTTCAATCCGCTGGGCGTGTCCGGCGCCATCGTGCAGATGATCGCGCACGGCTTTGTCTCGGCCGCCATGTTCCTGTGCATTGGCGTCTTGTACGACCGCGTGCACTCCCGTGAAATCGCGAGCTACGGCGGCGTGGTCAACACCATGCCCAAGTTTGCGGCTTTTGCCTTGCTGTTTGCCATGGCCAATGCCGGTTTGCCTGGCACCGCTGGTTTTGTGGGCGAGTGGATGGTCATTTTGGGCGCGGTCAACTTCAACTTCTGGATCGGCTTGTTGGCCGCTTCAGCGCTGATCTTTGGCGCGGCTTACACCCTGTGGATGTTCAAACGCGTTTACCTCGGCCCGGTGAGCAATGAGGACGTCAAGGATCTCGTGGACATCAACGCCCGTGAATTCCTGATGCTGAGCCTGCTGGCCGTGGCCGTGCTCTACATGGGCATTTACCCCAAACCTTTCACCGATGTGATGGATGCCTCGGTGCTGGACCTGCTCAAGCACGTGGCTGCGTCCAAGTTGCCTTGAGCAGTAAGACCCAGACCGTTTCGCCTGAATTGAAGAATTGAAAGAACACAGATGATGGACAACTCCAGCTGGATGACGATGTATCCGGAGATCGTGTTGCTGGTCATGGCCTGCGTGGTGACGCTGGCCGACCTCTTCGTGAAAAGCCCCCAACGCACCGGCACCTATGTGCTGACGCTGGCCTCCTTGGCGGGTGTGGCTTTGCTGCACGCCTTTTACGCCGATGCCGGTCAGACTTTGTATGGCTTTGGCCGCATGGTGGTCAGTGACCCGATGGGCCATTGGCTCAAATGCTTCGCCACGATTGCGGTGATGGTCACCCTGGTGTACTCACGCCCCTATGCCGCTGACCGCGACATGCTGCGTGGCGGTGAAATTTTCAGCCTCAGCCTCTTCGCCTTGCTGGGCATGAGCATGATGATCTCGGGGCAGAACTTCATTGTGATTTACCTGGGTCTGGAATTGTTGACCCTGTCGAGCTACGCCCTGGTGGCGCTGCGCCGCGACCACACCCAGGCCACCGAAGCGGCCATGAAGTACTTCGTGTTGGGCGCCATGGCCTCGGGCTTCTTGCTCTACGGCATGTCCATGATGTATGGCGCAACGGGCAGCCTGGAGTTGTCGGCCGTTCTCAAGGCCATTGCCTCTGGCCAGGTCAACCACCAGGTGTTGGTGTTCGGTTTGGTCTTCATCGTGGCGGGCTTGGCGTTCAAGATTGGCGCCGTGCCCTTCCACATGTGGATTCCTGACGTTTACCAAGGTGCCCCCACAGCGGCCACTTTGATGATCGGTGGCGCGCCCAAGCTGGCGGCTTTTGCCATCCTGGTGCGTTTGTTGGTCGAGGGCATGCTGCCTCTGGCTTTTGATTGGCAACAAATGTTGGCCCTGTTGGCCATAGCCTCGCTGTTGATTGGTAATTTGGCAGCCATTGCCCAGACCAACCTCAAGCGCATGCTGGCCTATTCGACCATCTCGCAAATGGGTTTTGTGCTGCTGGGCTTTGTAGCGGGCGTCATCAATGGCGAAACCACGCTGGCCGCCAATGCCTACAGCTCGGCCATGTTCTACATGGTGTCGTATGTGCTGACCACTTTGGCGGCGTTTGGCATCATCATGCTGCTGGCCCGTCAAGGCTTTGAGAGCGAAGAGATCACCGACCTGGCGGGTCTCAACCAGCGCAGCCCCTTGTACGCGGGCGTGATGGCGATCTGCCTGTTCTCCATGGCCGGCATCCCGCCCATGGTGGGCTTTTATGCCAAGTTGTCGGTGTTGCAGTCGCTGGTGGCCTCCGGTCAGGCCTTCTACATGGGCCTGGCCATCTTTGCGGTCATCCTGTCGCTGATCGGCGCTTTCTATTACCTGCGCGTGGTCAAGGTCATGTACTTTGACGAGCCCGTCACGGCCACCACCGTCTCGGCCACCCTCGATGTGCGCTTGGTTTTGTCCACCAACGGTTTGCTGGTGCTGGTGCTGGGCATTTTCCCGGGTGCGCTCATGGCCTTGTGCGCCGACTCGATCGTGCACATGCTCGCGGTCTGACCTGACACAAGCCGCGACATGAGCACGTCCTCCCAAATCGTGGCTTTGCTCTTGTTGGCCTTGGTGGCGGCCAATGTGCCCTTCATCAATCAGCGGGTGTTCTTGCTTGGGCCGCTGCGCCTGAGCAAGCCTTTGGCGTGGCGCCTGGCCGAGTTGGTGGTGCTCTACTTTGTGGTGGGCGGTGTGGGTTTGGCCATGGAAAACCATGCCGGACAAATCGCGCCCCAAGGTTGGGAGTTTTATGCGGTCACGGGCACCATGTTCCTCACCTTGGCCTTTCCGGGTTTTGTTTACCGTTACCTGATGCACCGCAAACACTGAGCGCCGCGCAGCCCTCAACCTTGCAGGCATGTCTGACGACCATTTGATTGAGCGCCGTGTCCACCAAGAAAAACTCTTGAGTGGCCACTTTTTGCAGGTGTTGCGCGACACGGTGCAACTGCCCAACCAAAACCTCGCCACCCGTGAATACGTGGTGCACCCCGGCGCCGTGATGGTCATCCCCATGCTTGAGACCCCCGAGGGTCTGCGCTTGGTGATGGAGCGGCAGTTTCGTTACCCCGTAGGGCAGGTCATGACCGAGTTCCCAGCGGGCAAGCTCGACCCCGGTGAGGACCCTTGGCTGTGTGCCCAACGCGAATTGCTTGAAGAAACCGGCTACACCGCCCGGCAGTGGGCCCGCGCAGGGGTCTTGCACCCGGTCATTGCTTACTCCACCGAGGTGATCGAGATCTGGTTTGCCAAGGACCTGACTTTGGGCGAGCGTCAACTGGACACGGACGAGTTTCTGGATGTCTTCACCGCCACCCCGGCTGAACTGATGGCCGCATGCCAACAAGGCCTGTTGACCGATGCCAAAACCCTGACCGGTCTGCTTTGGTTGCAAAATGTGCAGTCGGGCCAATGGCCGCTTCAGTGGCAAACCACCGCCTGATGGCTTGTCGCCAAAGTCCGCACCACCCAGAACGCACACCCATGAAAGTCCTCGACTTGCAATGCCGCTTGGGCCACAGCTTTGAAGGCTGGTTTGGCTCTCAAGCCGACTACGACGCCCAGCGCGAGCGGGGCTTGGTCACGTGTCCGGTGTGCAACGACAGCGAGATCACCAAAATGCTGTCGGCCCCGCGCTTAAATCTGGGCCACGGGACGGCCCCGGTCTTGCCGCAAGGGCAGGGCGCTGAGCCTGTGGCCGGTGCTGCAACGGCTGCCCAAGTCCCCGAGACGCGTTCTGAAGTGGCAGCGTCTGCTGTCCCTGCGGCTCAGTCCGAGATGGCCCAGCCCAGCTTGCAACAAATTCAGGCGGCCATGATGAACATGGTGCGTCACGTCATGGCCAACACCGAAGACGTGGGCACCCAGTTTGCCGAAGAGGCTCGCAAAATCCACTACGGTGAACGCGCAGAACGCAACATCCGCGGGCAGGCCACCCGTGAAGAAACCGAAGCCCTGATCGACGAAGGCATTGATGTGATGGCTTTGCCCGTGCCGGAAAACCTCAAGGGGCCGCTGCAGTGACTGCAGGTGCTGCACCGCATGAAGCACGCCCTGCACATCGATGACGCCGAGATCGAACTGAGCGCCATCCGGGCGCAAGGCCCCGGTGGGCAAAACGTCAACAAAGTCTCCAGCGCCATCCAGCTGCGTTTTGATCTGGCAGGCTCATCCTTGCCCGATGACGTCAAACAGCGCTGGCTGCAATCGGGCGACAGCCGCCTGACGCTGGACGGTGTGTTCATCCTCAAAGCCCAAAAACACCGCACCCAGGAAGCCAACCGGGCCGATGCCTTGGCACGCCTTTACGAAACGCTGGAGCGCTACGCCAAGCCTCCTAAACCCCGCAAAGCCACCCAGCCGACTTACGGCTCGGTGCAAAGGCGGCTGGAGGGCAAGGCCATGCAGTCCAAGATCAAAAGCGGTCGGCGCAAAGATGCGGTTGATTAGCGCCAGAGTGAGTTTGCTGTTCGCAGCACCTGCGTCAGCGCATCTGGCGCATCGGCCGCTACCACCTGCCGCCCCGGCATGCTGCGCAGCCAAGTGAATTGGCGTTTGGCCAGTTGGCGCGTGGCGAAGATGCCGCGCTCGCAGATCTCGGCTTCGCTCCAACCGGCATCCAGTCCTTCCCAAGCTTGGCGGTAGCCCACGCAGCGCATCGAGGGCAAGTCAGCGTGCAGGTTGCCGCGTGCCTTGAGTTGCCGCACCTCGTCCAAAAAGCCTGCCGCCATCATCTGCTCAAAGCGCAGGGCGATGCGCTGGTGCAACCAAGCGCGGTCGGTGGGCTCCAGGCTGATGACGGGGATGTGCCAGTCGGGGGCGTTGGCCTTGGCGCTTTGGTGAAAAAAGCTCAGGGTCTGGCCGGTGGCGGTCCAGACTTCGAGGGCGCGGCCGATGCGCTGGCTGTCGCCGGGCGCCAGGCGTGCTGCCGTTTGCGGGTCCACCAGGGCCAGCTGCGCGTGCAACGCGGGCCAGCCCCGTTGCTCGGCTTCTTGCTGAATCTGGTTGCGGATGTCGGGGTTGGCGGCGGGGATGTCGTTCAAACCTTCCAGCAAGGCCTTGAGGTAGAGCATGGTGCCGCCCACCAGCAGCGGTGTTTTGCCGCGTGCGCGGATGTCGTGGATCAGGCTGCTGGCGTCTTTGGCGAATTCAGCGGCGCTGTAGCTTTGCAGCGGGTCCAGCGTGTCGATCAGGTGGTGGGGCACGGCGGCCAGTTCTTGGCGGCTGGGTTTGGCGGTGCCGATGTCCATGCCCCGGTAGACCAGGGCCGAGTCGACACTGATGATTTCTGCGCCGCCTTGCGGTTGCAGGCTTTCGGCCAGGGCCAAGGCGGCTGCGGTTTTACCACTGGCGGTGGGGCCGACGATGGCGATGGCGTCCACCGGACGCTGCGGGGCGTCGCTCTCGTTTGGGCCGTTCATGCCGCAGCCTTGTCGGGTGTGGCTGGCACTTCGGGGCGGCCGTGGCGTTGCACCAGAGTCCAGGCGACGATGCTGATGAACACGCTCCACAGCAGCAGGCCATGGGCCAGCGCAAAGACCGGCTCGTCCATGTGTGTGCCCAGCCAGCCCCCCATGAAGAACGCGCCCAACATCATCAAAAAGCCGTTGAGTGCCGAAGCCGTGCCCGCGCGTTGCGGAAACGGCCCGACCGCGCCGCTTTGGCCACAAGACTGGTGCACGCCGTGGCCCAGCATGAACAGGTAAATCGGCCCCAGCACGCTGGACGCGCCATACCAGGCTTGGCCTTGGCCCGCATAGGCCAGACCCGTCATGCTGACCCCGCCCGCCAGGGTGAGGCAGGCGGCCACGCCCACGGTGCGTTGCACGCTGGTGCGCCGCAACATCCAGCGGCACCAGAAGGTGCCGACGATGTAGGAGAGAGACATGCTGAGCATGAAAAACCCATAAGCCGTGGTGCTGTAGTCCATGCTGCGGGTGAACACAAAGGCCGAGCAGGCCAAAAAGGTGAACAGGCCCAGGTAGGAACCCGAAGACAAGGCGCACCAGGCGCGGAAGGTGGGGTGGCGCAAGATGTCGCGGTTGGCCAGCCACAGCTGGCGCAGCTGCAGGGCGTCGGGGTTGGGCTTGGCCAGGGTTTCTTCAAAGCGCCACAGCAGCAGGCCGAAGGTGAGGGCGCCAAACGTGGCCAGGCTGAGCAGGGCCACGCGCCAGCCCAGCCAGTCGGTCAGCAAACCACCCATGGGCGCGCAGGTGCAGGCGATGATGCCAAGGCCCGTGAGCGCTTGCGACATGACGTTGGCCCCTTGGGCGGGGGCATACAGGTCACGTACCACGGCGCGCGCGGCCATGACAGCTGCGCCCATGGCGATGCCTTGCAAGGTGCGGCCTGCAATCAGCCAGGCCATGCTGGGGGCCAGTGCGCAGGCGACCGAGGCCAGCACGTAAGCGCCCATGCCCCAGAGCAAAATGGGCCGGCGGCCAAAGCGGTCAGACAGCGGCCCCCACACCAGTTGCGACAGGCCAAAGGCCAGCAGCAAGGCCGTGAGTGTGAGCTGGGCCTGGCCCATGCCCGCGGCAAAGCCTTCGGTGATGGCGGGCAGCGCGGGCAGATACAGGTCGGTGGTGACGGGTTGCAGGCCGAGCAACAGGGCGAGCAGCAGCACGATGAGTTTTTGGGGCATGGCCGTCATCAGCGTCCGCGCAAAAACAGCGCATCCAGATCGCGCATGCCCATTTGTCGCCAGGTGGGGCGGCCGTGGTTGCACTGGTCAGAACGCTCGGTCTCTTCCATCTGGCGCAGCAGGGCGTTCATTTCGTCCAGCGTCAGGCGTCGGTTGGCGCGCACCGCGCCGTGGCAAGCCATGGTGGCCAAAATTTCATTTTGGGCGCGTTGCACCACGGTGCTGGCGTCGTGTTGCGCCAGTTCGGCCAGCACGCTGCGGGCCAGCTCGACCGCGTCGCCTTGCGCCAGGCTGGTGGGCACGGCGCGCACGGCCAGAGTTTTGGCCGACAGGGGCGAGATTTCCAGGCCCAGTTGTTCCAGCGCCTCGGCGCAGGCTTCGGCGGTGGCCACTTCGCTCGGGTTGGCGGCAAAGGTGGCGGGGATCAAAAGCGGTTGGCTGGCGATGCGCGGGCCGTCGCTGCTTGTGGCGTTGAGCTGGTTTTTCAGGCGCTCGTAAACGATGCGCTCGTGCGCGGCGTGCATGTCCACCACCACCAGGCCCTGCTTGTTTTCGGCCAGGATGTAGACGCCATGCAATTGCGCAATCGCGCGGCCCAAAGGCCAGTCGCCTTCGGGCAGAGTGGGTGGCGTGTCCATCTCTTTGAAGGCGCTTGCTGCGTTAAGCGAATCGTCTTTGGCTTTGAGAGGTGCTGGCCAATCGGCGGGGCGGGCTTCTTGAGCGCTCAGGTCTTCGCTGCGCTCAGGCGGGTTCCACAGCGCCTTCAGGTCGGCCATGGCCTGCTCGCCGTCCACACGGGGGCGCACAAAGTCGGCTGGTTTGAAGCTGGGGGCCGAAAAGCTGGAGGGACCAGGGCGCTCAAACGCCATGCCGCCTTGCTGCCAGCTGGCCGATTCGGGCAGGGCTTTGGGCGCGGGGGCTTTCAGGTCGAAAGCGCTGTCGGAGGCGCTTGGGGCATCGGTGAGCAGGTGGGCTCGCGGCGCAGCCAGCGCGTTCTCGATGGCATGGCGCACCGCCTGGTGTACCGCGCGGCTGTCCCTGAACCGCACCTCGATCTTGGTGGGGTGCACATTCACATCGACCAGCGTGGGGTCGATCTGCATGAACAGGGCGTAAGCGGGTTGTTTGTGGCCATGCAGCACATCTTCATAGGCGCTGCGCGCGCCGTGCATGACCACCTTGTCGCGCACAAAGCGGCCGTTCACATAGGCAAATTGGTGGTCTGGGCGTGAGCGGGCGGCGTCGGGGAGACCGGCGCGACCGATCACTTTGAGCGGCCCAGCCTGGTATGCCACCGCGATGGACTGCGCCACGAAGTCTTCGCCCAGCACATCGGCCAGGCGCTGCTCCAGGCCCGCAGCGCCGGGGTGCACGCGCCACTGCTCCACCAGCTTGCCTTCGTGCCAAATGGCAAAGCCCACATCGGGGCGGGCCAGGGCGTGGCGGCGCACGGCCTCGATGCAATGCGCCAGTTCGGTGCTGTCGCTTTTCAAAAATTTGCGGCGGGCGGGGGTCGAGAAGAACAGCTCCTTGACCTCCACCGTGGTGCCCACGGCACGGGCGGCAGGTCGGATCTCGCCGGTTCGACCGTCCAAGGCAAAGGCGGTGGGCTGGCCGTCCATGCGCGAGAGCAGGGTCAACTCGGACACCGAGTTGATGGCCGCCAGCGCCTCGCCCCGAAAGCCCATGGTCATGACCGATTCGAGGTCATCCAGGTTGCCGATCTTGCTGGTGGCATGGCGCTTCAAGGCCGTGGCCAGTTCGTCCGGGGCGATGCCGCCGCCATCGTCTTCCACCGAAATCAACCGGGTGCCACCGCCCATCAGGCGCAGGGTGATGCTGCTCGCGCCTGCGTCCATGGCGTTGTCCACCAACTCGCGCACCACCGAAGCAGGCCGCTCGACCACCTCGCCTGCGGCGATCTGGCTGATCAGTTCATCGGGGAGTTCGCGGATGGGGCGGCGCGCGGGAGCCGGGGTCTGTTGGGAATTCACGAGGAGATTTTAGGGGGTCTGGTCAGGGGAGGAGTGCGGGGATAATCGGCGCATGGACATCTTGCTGCAACTCGTCGATTTCATCCTGCATGTGGACCGCTATCTGGAGGCTTTTGTCGCGCAGCATGGGGCCTGGGTCTATGCCTTGTTGTTCCTCATCATCTTTGTCGAGACCGGCGTGGTGGTCATGCCCTTTTTGCCCGGCGACTCGCTGCTCTTCATTGTGGGGGCCATGTGCGGCGCTGGCTTGATGAGTTTGCCCTTGGTCATGGCTTTGCTGCTGGCCGCAGCCATTTTGGGTGACCAGATGAACTACACGATTGGGCGCTACTTTGGGCCCCGGGTGTTCCAGTGGGAAGACTCGCGGTTTTTCAGCCGCCGGGGCTTTGACCAAGCCCACGCTTTTTATGAGAAATACGGCGGCATCACCATCATCCTGGCGCGCTTCATGCCCTTTGTGCGCACCTTTGTGCCCTTTGTCGCGGGCGTGGCCGAGATGACGCGCAGCAAATTCACCTACTTCAATGTGGTGGGTGCAGTGATCTGGGTGGTGGGCCTGCTGTCGGTGGGTTACCTGTTTGGCAATCTGCCCATCGTGCAAGAGCACCTGAGCAAGATCATTTGGGCGTTGATCATTGTGCCGGGCTTGATCGCCGTGTTCGGGGCCTGGAAGGCGCGTCAGGCGTCTTGAGTTGCCCGTCCGGGGCTAGATGCCCCGGTGTCTGGCCAGCGGCGGGTTGCGCGCAAAGTACTGCTGGATGCCCCGCATCAAGGCTTCGGTCAGTTGCTTTTGGTAGGCCTCGCTGCGGAGCTTTTCTTCTTCTTCGGGGTTGCTGATGAAGGCCGTCTCCACCAGCACGCTGGGGATGTCGGGGGCTTTGAGCACGGCAAAACCGGCTTGTTCCACGCGCGGTTTGTGCAGTCGACCCACGCTGCCGATTTCGCGCAGCAGGCTGCTGCCCAATTGCAGGCTGTCCTTGATTTGCGCGGCCGTGCTCATGTCAAGCAGGGCCCGCTGCACTTGGTTGTCTTGGCTGCCCAGGTTCATGCCGCCGATCAAATCGGCCTTGTTTTCTTTTTGCGCCATCCAACGTGCTGCAGCGCTGGTGGCGGCGCCTTGGCTGAGTGCAAACACACTGGCGCCACGCGCTTGGGGTGTGAAAAAGGCGTCGGCATGGATGCTGACAAACAGGTCGGCCTGGACACGCCGGGCTTTTTGCACCCGCACGTGCAGGGGGATGAAAAAGTCGGCGTCCCGCGTCAGGTAAGCGCGCATGGGGTTGCCGTTGACGCTGCTGGCATTGATGCGGTCGCGCAGCATTTTGGCGATGGTGAGCACCACGTCTTTTTCTCGGGTGCCGCCAGGCCCAATGGCCCCCGGATCTTCACCGCCGTGTCCAGGGTCCAAGGCCACGACGATCAGGCGATCCGTGCGATCGGAGGGGGCTGACCTTGCGGCCCGACCTGGGGCGTCGATGAAGGTGTCGGGTGCAGGCTGCATGTCCTGACGCCGTGTGGAGCCTGCGGGTGGCGGTGGCATGGGCATGGCCGCGCCCGCAGCGGACTGGCTCTGCCGGGCGATCAGATCGCCCAAAGGGTCGCTGACCGAAGCGGCAGGCGCCCCCCCACCCGAGGCTGGCTGAGACCCTGTGGATCCCATGCGCTGCTGGATCAATTGCTCGAGGGGGTCAATGGCTTGAAGCGGGTAGAGGTCGAGCACCAGACGGTGTGCGTAATCCGCCACAGGCGGCAGGCTGAAAACCTGCGGTGTGATCGGCTGTTTGAGGTCGATCACCAAACGCACCACGTTGGCGTTGTACTGGGCCACCCGAATGCCGGCGATGTTGGGGTCAGACGCTTGCACTTTGCCGACCAGTTCACGCATGGCCGCGTTCAGTTGCATGCCCTCAATGTCCACCGCCAGGCGAGGCGGGGAGGCGACAAAAGTTTGTGTGGTTTTGAGCGGGGTGTCCGATTCGAGCGTGACCCGGCTGTAATCGGGCGCAGGCCAAATGCGCACGGCCAGCATGGTGGCCCCCCGGGCCAGTTGGGTGGCGCCCAGGCTCAAGGCTAAAAACCCCGCCTTCAGCAGGCTGCGGCGGTCAGCTCGCATCGACGCCTCCCGTGGCGCTGGCGTGTGGCATGAACGTGGACATGGCATTCAGCCATGCTTGCCCGGCGGGTGTGGCCGCACTGATGCGCACGCGGCGTTGGTCTTCGTCAAGGGCCTCCAGCGCAATCACCCAGTCGGGCGGCGGCAGTTGTCCGGCCACTTTGTCTGGCCACTCCATCAGCTTGAGGCCCGGGCCTGCAAAGATGTCGCGAAAGCCTGCGTCCTCCCACTCCTGCGGGTCGTTGAATCGGTAAAAGTCGAAATGCCAGATGGGCCAGGCGCTGTCGCCCGAGCCTGCTTGGTGGGGTTCGACCACGGCGTAGGTCGGGCTTTTGATGCGGCCCGTCACACCTGCAGCGCGCAGCAGGTGGCGCACCAAGGTGGTCTTGCCTGCGCCCAGGTTGCCGCGCAGTTCGATGCGCGCATCGCGCCCGCCAGGCCACTGGGCCAGGCCCTGCGCCAGTTGTGTGGCAAAAGCCTGGGTGGCGGATTCGTCCAGCCACAAGCCTTCCCAAACCAGCGGCGCATGGGGGCTTTCTACAATCGGCGGGTGACTGCTCAACGTACTCAAATCGACCTTCAAGAACTGTGGGCCCAGATCCAGATCTGGGCGCGAGAGTTGGGATTGTCCCAAATTGGCGTGAGCGGTATCGATTTGTCCTCGGCAGAGCCCGGATTACAGGCTTGGTTGGACGCGGGCTTTCACGGCAGCATGGCTTACATGGAAAGCCATGGCATGAAACGCGCCCGCCCCGCCGAGCTGGTGCCGGGCACGCTGAGCGTGATCACCGCCCGCATGGATTACTTGCCCGAAGACGCCTCTGCGGATTGGATGGACCGGGAGCACGCGCGCAGCCTGCAGCCGGGTGAAGCCGTGGTCTCGGTCTATGCCCGGGGGCGCGATTACCACAAGGTTTTGCGCTCGCGCCTGCAAAAACTGCAGGACCGCATCGCTGAGGCGATTGGCCCCTTTGGCCACCGCGTGTTCACCGACTCGGCCCCGGTCATGGAGGCCGAGCTGGCCACCCGCAGCGGCCTGGGCTGGCGCGGCAAACACACGCTGGTCCTCTCGCGCGAGGCCGGGTCGATGTTTTTTCTGGGGGAGTTGTTTGTCGATTTCGCGTTGCCTGAGACACCCGCCACTTCGTCGCATTGCGGCCAGTGCACCGCCTGCATGGACCTATGCCCCACGCAGGCCATCGTCGGCCCCTACCAGTTGGATGCACGGCGCTGTATTTCTTATCTGACGATCGAGCACGCTGGGCCGATTGACGAAGCCTTGCGCCCGCTGATCGGTAACCGCATTTACGGTTGCGACGATTGCCAGCTGGCCTGCCCCTGGAACAAATTTGCCCAACGCAGCACCGTGCCCGACTGGCAAACCCGCGAGGGTTTGGCAGGCTGGGGCATCGTGACTCTGCTGGGCTGGGACGAGGCCGAGTTTTTGCGCCGCACCGAAGGCAGTGCCATTCGGCGCATCGGTCACGCCCGCTGGTTGCGCAATCTGGCTTTGGGCGCTGGCAATGCCTTGGCATCGGGTGGCATCAGCCCGGCGGACCGATGGGCTTTGCAGCAGGCCCTGCAGGCCCATGTGGCGCACCCCGACCCGGTGGTGCAAGAGCAAGTGGCTTGGTCTTTGGCGCGAGCTTGAGGCCATAAGCCTCGGGCCAGCGAGGGACCAGCCGATTCAACCGCGCAGCACGCCCAAGGCAAAAGGCAAGCTGATCATGCCGCCCAAGGTGGAGAGGGTGACCAAACCCGCCACATAGGGCCCGTTGTAGCCCATGCGCGCCGCCAACACATAACAGGTGGACGCCGTGGGCAGCGCCGAAAACGCCAGCAAGATGGTGGACTGCACCGTGTCAAGCCGGAACAGCAAGCACATGCCCAATGCGATCAGAGGCATGAGCAGGTGTTTGATCGTCAGCACACAAGCGCCCAACAACTTGCCTTGCCGCAAGGAGTCCAGTTGCATGCCCGCACCGGCGGCCATCAAACCCAGCGCCAAAGAGGCCGAGCCAATGCGGCTGACGCTGGGCTCGATCCAAGAGGGCATGCGAAAGCCCAGCAAATTGGCCACCAAGCCAGACGCTGTGGCGATGATCAGCGGGTTGCGCACCAGCTCGCGCACAAAGCCGGTGTTGGCTTGTCGCGCCATGGGCCAGACCGCTCCGATGTTGAACAAGGGCACGCAAAAACCGATCAGCACGGCAATGAGCAACAGCCCCTGGGGGCCTGCCAAGCGCTCGGCCAGGGCGATGCCAATGAAGGAGTTGAAGCGAAAAGCGATTTGGGCGCTGGCGGCGTGGTCGCGCCGGTCCAAACGGGGGCCAATGAAGGGCCAATAGGGCAGGCTGTAGGACAGCAAAATGGCGCATGCCGCCAGGCTCAAGCCCGCACCGATCAGGCTGGAGGCGGCCACCACATCGAGTGGGCTTTTCACAATCGAGTGAAACAGCAGGACCGGAAACAAGAAAAAATAAACCATGCGGTCCACTTGCTGCCACACCGGACGGTTCAGGGCCGTGAAGCGGCAGATCAAATAGCCGCACAGGATCAAGGAAAAATCCGGGAAGAGGAGTTGCGCAAAGTTCACTCGGCTAGGATAACAAACGCTGCACCAGACCCGCGTGTGTCCCTGTCACTTGGGTTCAACGGCCGAATTTTCGGATGGTTTTGTGGGTTTTCCCCCTGTCTGGTGTGATCTTTTTGTCCCTATGATGGGGGCCTCTTTTAAGGAGTTTTCTGAATGAAGCGTCGTTCTTTTGTGTCTGTGGCCGGCGTAGCCGCGACCGTATTGGCCAGCGGCAGTGTTTGGGCACAGGCCTATCCCAACAAAACCATCCGCTTGCAAGTGCCATTTGCGCCTGGCGGCACGACCGACATCGTGGCCCGTGTGATTGCCGAGCCCTTGGGCAAGGTTTTGGGTCAAAGCGTCATCGTGGAAAACAAAGCCGGTGGCGGTGGTGTGGTGGGGGCGACCGAAACCGCGCGTGCTGCACCCGATGGTTACAACCTGGGCATGGCCACCGTGTCGACCACAGCAGCCAACCCCGCGATCAACCCCAAAATTCCTTACAACGTCCTCACCGACTTCACCCCCATCATCAACATTGCGGCCACCCCCAACGTCATCGCGGTGCACCCCAGCTTTCCGGCCAAGGACTACGCTGGCTTTTTGGCTGAAGTTCGCAAGAACCCCGGGAGGTACTCTTATGCCTCATCGGGCACAGGCGGCATTGGTCACCTGCAAACCGAGTTGTGGAAGAGCCTGACCGGCACCTTCATCACCCACATCCCCTACCGCGGCGCGGGCCCCGCTTTGAACGACACCGTGGCAGGCCAAGTGCCGATCATTTTTGACAACCTGCCTTCGGCCCTGCCTTTCATCCAGTCGGGCCGTTTGGTGCCCATCGTGGTCGCTGCGCCCCAGCGCCTGTCACAGTTGCCCAATGTGCCCACCTTCAAGGAAGTGGGTCTGGAGCCTGTCAACCGCATGGCTTACTACGGCATCTTGGGCCCCAAGAACTTGCCCAAGGAAGTGATCGACAAAATCAACGCTGGCGTGAAAAAAGCCCTGCAAGATCCTGGCGTGACCAAGCGCATCAACGACACCGGTTCTTTGGTGATCGCCAACTCGCCTGAAGAATTCACGGCCCAGATCAAGGCCGAGTTCGAGGTGTACAAGAAAGTGGTTGACCAGCAAAAACTCAAGCTCGACTGATCACAGTCCATGCGCGAGTCCAGCCAGAACGCGATCGACGGCTTTGCCGAAGCGCTCTGGCTGGAGGACGGACTGGCCGCCAACACTTTGGCGGCTTACCGCCAAGACCTTTCCCTCTATGCCCACTGGCTTGATTCAACGCACCAGTTGGCCCTCGAGGACACCCAAGAACACCACCTGCAAGCTTACTTTGCCGAGCGCCATGGGCAAACCAAGGCCACATCGGCCAACCGCAGGCTCACCGTGTTCAAGCGTTTTTTCCGTTGGGCATTGCGCGAGCGTCGCATGCACTCAGACCCGACTTTGCGTCTTTTGGCGGCCAAGCAGGCATTGCGGGTGCCCAAAACCTTGGGCGAGGCGCAAGTCGATGCCCTGTTGAACGCCCCCGATGTCAGCACAGATTTGGGTCTGCGCGATCGTGCCATGCTGGAGCTGATGTATGCCAGTGGCCTGCGCGTGAGCGAGTTGGTCAGCCTCAAAACTTTGCATGTGTCCTTGAATGAGGGCGTGCTGCGCATCATGGGCAAGGGCAGCAAGGAGCGCTTGGTCCCTTTTGGCGAAGAGGCGCGTGAATGGCTGCAGCGTTACATGGTGCAGGCCAGGCCCGCCATGCTGGGGCCTCGTCAGACCGAAGACCTGTTCGTCACCACCAGTGGGCCCAAACCCGGCACAGGCATGTCGCGTGTGATGTTCTGGAGTTTGGTCAAGCGCTACGCGATCGCGTCGGGCATCACCGCGCCGCTGTCGCCCCACACCCTGCGCCATGCGTTTGCCACCCATTTGCTCAACCACGGCGCCGATTTGCGGGCGGTGCAAATGCTGCTGGGCCATGCCGATATTTCGACCACCACCATTTACACCCACGTGGCGCGTGAACGCCTCAAGACCCTGCACGCGCAGCACCACCCCAGGGGGTGATCAGTCCAATGGCGCCACCGTGACCGCCACATTCAGCGTGTGCGCGCCGCCGCCCTGCAGCACGCCGCGCAGTGGCGACACATCGGCAAAGTCGCGGCCCACGGCCAGTTGGGCATAGTCCAGACCCGGGCTGGCCAAGCCTGTGCGGTCGTTGGTCGGGTCCAGGTCCAACCAGCCTTGGCTGACATGGTTGGCCAACTCGGGCAGGTACACCGAGACCCAGGCGTGCGAGGCGTCGCTGCCGATCAGCCGCGCCTGGCCTGGGGGCGCTTGGGTCAGCAGGTAGCCGCTGACGTAGCGGGCGGGCAGACCCAAGGAACGCAGGCAGGCCAGCAAGATGTGGGCAAAGTCCTGGCAGACGCCGCGCCGCGCTTGCAGCGCCTGCAGGGCCGGGGTGTTGATGTCGGTGCTGGCGGTTTCGTATCGGAAGTCGCGGTGCATGCGCGCGGTGAGTTCTTGCGCCGCTTGCATGAGCGCACGGCCAGGGCTGAAGCTGGGACGGGCATAAGCCAAAAATGCCTCGTGCACCGGGGCGTGGTGCGAGCCGAATACAAAACGGCTATGCACATCGCCTGCTTGGCCACCCCTATAGCGGAAGTGCTCGCGCACCGATTCCCAACTCTGGGTGGCTGTGGCGGGGGGGATGGGCAGGGTCTCGATTTCGCTGTAGGCGCGCACCATCAAGCCCTCGTGGGGCTGGGTCAGGGCCCAGTAGGCGCGGTGGTTCAAAAAAGCGTCGATGTGGTGCTGGACTGGCGCATGCGGCTCGATGTGCATGTCGTGGCGCAAGACTTGTTGGCCGGGGGTGTTGGACGGCTGCAGGTGCGCCACATGCTGTGCGGTCTGCACCGCTGGGCTGTAGTGGTAGCGGGTTTCGTGGGTGATGGCCAGGCGCATGGGGTGTCTGGTGTCAAGCGCCCACGCTGTAGCGGGCTTGGCCACTGTGGCTGAAAAACAGGGCGCACAGCTGGTCGGAGACCTCACGCGCAGCCGTTTGGCATTGGCCCAGGATGGTCAGCAGGGGCAAGGTCAAGGGTGGTTCAGCCCCCACAGGCAGCGCGGGCTGGTTCACGGGCCAAAGCGATTCGGGGCGCATCTCAATCAAGTCCGGCAGACCATCGGCCAGGGGCAGGGTGGCGCCATCGGCCAGCGGGGCCATGCGGCGTAAGCGGGCGCGCAAGGTGTGGGCCACCCAACCCAGCGAGCGCGGGTTGTCCGGGTGGGTGACCAACAAGTCCAGCAGCGCCTGAGGCGTTCGGCTTTGCTGGTACTGGGCGTGGAAGCTGATGGTGCTGTCAAACAGCTCCAGCACCGCGTCAAACCCGGCTTGTTCCCCGATCAAGCCCAGTGGCAGGGCTTCGATGAGGGCCGTGGACAAAAATTCGAGCCGCTCGATGTGGCGGCCAATCGACAGCAAGCGCCAGCCGTCATCGCGGCTCATGCGGTCGGTTTGGGCGCCTGTCAGGGCGGCCAGCATCTGGCTGGTGTCGGTCAGCAGGCTTTGCACGGACAGGCTGTCGGGCAAGGGGGTGTGCGATGAGGCGCTGAAAAAACGGGCCTCGGCTTGCTCCAGCAAACGCCAGTGCTCGGGCGACAGGCGTTCGCGCACCGAAGCGGCGGCCAAGCGCACGGCACGCAAGTTGAAGCCCACGCTGGTCGCCATCTCCTGGTCCCAGAGGCCTGCGATCAGTGAACGCTCGAACACGCGGTGGGCTTGTGCGGCCGAGGGCACACCCGCTCGCACCATGCCATGGCGCGTGGCCATGCGGCTGATGAAGTTCAGCAGGCTTGGCAAATGCTGGTTTTCTCCGCCGAGGATTTCCAGGCTCAGGCGCACCAGGCGCAGGGTGTTCTCGGTTCGCTCGGTGTAGCGACCCATCCAGAACAGGTTTTCGGCGGCGCGGCTGGTCACCAGGCGCTGGCGTTGCGCGGGGGCTTCGGCGTGGGCTGCAAGTGGCAAAGGTGCTGAGCTTGGTGGCGCTGAGGGCGAAAGCGCGGCTCCTTGCACCCACACATCGGCACTGGAGCCGCCGCGTTGCATCGAGGCGATGCCTTCGCGTGTGCCCAGTCGGGCGAGACCTCCCGGCAGGACTTGCCAGCCGCCTTGCGCGTCGGCCACGGCGAACACGCGCAGCACCACCGGGCGGGACTGGATGCTGGGCGCACCATCGGCGCCGGTTTGCCAAGTGGGTTGGTACGACAAGGGCAGCCACGACTGCAGGGTGTGGGCATCCGGGTCGCGCAAGATGCGGCCCGCCCATTCGTCTTGCTCTCGGCGCGACAAGGTGTGTCCTGGCACGGGCTCAAAGCTTTGGCGGTCGCTGTGGTAGGGGTAGGTGGGCTTGATCACACAGGTTTGCAAGCGCGGCAGCACGTCTTGCAGCGCTGCCGCTTCGCCGCACCACCAGCTGGGGATGGCGGGCAGTTGCAGGTCTTGACCCAACAGTTCGCGCGCCAGCGCGGGCATGAAGCCCAGCAGCGCATTCGACTCCAGAAAACCCGAGCCCGGGGTGTTGGCCACCAGCACGTTGCCGCAGCGCACCGCTTGCAGCAAACCGGGCACGCCCAACGTGGACTCGGCGCGCAGCTCGAGGGGGTCGAGCCAGTCGTCGTCCACGCGCTTGAGCAAGCCGTGCACGGGTTGAAGACCTTGCAGGGTTTTGAGGTACAGCTTTTCGTCGCGCACCGTCAGGTCATGGCCCTGCACCAAGCTCAGGCCCAGGTAGCGGGCCAGATAGGCGTGCTCGAAATAGGTTTCGTTGTAGGGGCCGGGGGTCAGCAAAGCGATGTGGGCCGAAGCCCCGGCCGGGCTGCGCGCTTTGATGCCATCGATCATCGCGCGGTAGGTTTCGGCCAGCCGCTGCACTGAAAGGGATTCGAAGGCTTGTGGGAACTGGCGTGAGACGATTTGCCGGTTTTCCAACAGGTAGCCCAGCCCGGATGGGGCCTGGGTGCGTTGCGAAAGCAACCACCAGCAGCCGTCGGGCCCGCGGGCCAGGTCAAACGCGGCCAGCGACAAATACCGCCCGCCCACGGGGGCCACGCCGTGCATGGCCGCCAGGTAGCCGGGGTGGCCGTGTACCAGGGCCGCAGGCAATTGCCCGCTGAGCACCAGTTGCTGCGGACCATAGGCGTCGGCCATGATGCGTTCGAGCAACTGCATGCGCTGCACCACACCTGCTGCGATCTGCTGCCAGTCGGTGGGCCCGAGCATGAGCGGAAACAGGTCGAGCGACCAGGGGCGTTGGGGCTGGTCGGCCGCGGCGTAAACGTTGTAGGTGATGCCGTTGTCGCGCACTTGCCGCTGCACATGGGCCATGCGGGCGTTGAGCTCAGACGCGCGGGTGCCCGCGTCTGGGGGCAAGGCCCCGAAAAAATTTTGCCAAGCCGGGCTGATCGTGGTGAGGCTGGCGCGGGGACTCGCGGCGGGCTCGGTGATGCTGGGCTTGTGCGCTGGCGTGGTCGGCAGCGTTGCTCGGGCTAAGGGGTCTGTTGGCTGGGGTTGACCTCGAAGTTCGTCCCAGTGCCCGGCAGGGGCGCTCTCTTGCAGCAGCGCCAGCCATTTCATGGCTTCGACTTCCAAGGCGCGGTCCTGCTCGGGCGAGGTGTCATTCATCCCAGGCATTGTCGCTGATCAAACCCGCCGCAAGTCCAGGGTGCAGGGGAACTCCGGGCTGGCGTGCAGGTGGGCATTGGGGCTCGGGGTGGGGCGTTGGCGCATGGCGCCCGGCGTATGTCCCATGCGGAAAAAGCGCGCCAGGCGGCGGCTTTCGGCCTCGTAGGCATTGACCGGGAAGGTGTCGTAATTTCGACCGCCGGGGTGCACCACATGGTACTGACAGCCGCCCAGAGAGCGTTTCATCCAGGTGTCCACCAGGTCAAACGTCAGGGGCGCGTGCACGCCGATGCTGGGGTGCAGCGAAGAGGGCGGGTTCCAGGCCTTGTAGCGCACACTGGCCACAAACTCGCCCACCACGCCGGTGGGTTGCAGGGGCAAGGGGTGGCCGTTCACCGTGACGGTGTGGCGCGCCGGGTTCATGCCCGTGACATGCACCTCGATGCGCTCGAGCGACGAGTCCACATAACGCGCAGTGCCGCCCGCTGTGCTTTCTTCGCCCATGACGTGCCAGGGCTCCAGGGCGTTGCGCAGCGTGACGACTGCGCCATCGACCTGGATTTGCCCGACCAGCGGGAAACGGAACTCGAAATGCGGTGCGAACCAAGTGGGGTCGAAGTGGAAGCCCGCATCGCCCAGCTCGGTCAGCACATCGGCAAAGTCCTTGTGGATCCAGTGTGGCAGCATGAAGCGGTCGTGCAGCTCGGTGCCCCAACGCGTGACGGGCGCTGAATACGGCGCGTCCCAAAAGCGCACCACCAGCGCGCGCAACAGCAGCTGCTGCACGATGCTCATGCGGGCGTGCGGCGGCATTTCAAACGCCCGCAGCTCCAGCAGGCCCAGCCGCCCGGTGCTGCTGTCGGGGGAGTACATCTTGTCGATGCAAAACTCGCTGCGGTGGGTGTTGCCCGTCACGTCCACCAGGATGTTGCGCAGCGTGCGGTCCACCAGCCAGGGCGGCATGTCCTGGCCGTACTTCTGGCGGTTGCGGGTGATCTCGCGCAGGGCGATCTCCAGCTCATAGACCTGGTCGTTGCGTGCTTCGTCCACACGCGGGGCTTGGCTGGTGGGGCCCATGAACATGCCGCTGAACAAATAGCTCAGGCTCGGATGGTTGTGCCAATACAGAACCAGGCTGGCCAGCAGCTCGGGGCGGCGCAAAAATGGGCTGTCGGCAGGGGTCGCCCCGCCCAACACCATGTGGTTGCCGCCGCCGGTGCCGGTGTGGCGTCCATCGGTCATGAACTTTTCGGCCGACAGGCGCGTCTCAAATGCGGCTTGGTACAAAAACTCGGTGTGCTCGACCAATTCGCTCCAGTTGTGCGCCGGGTGGATGTTGACCTCGATCACGCCAGGGTCGGGTGTGACTTGCAGCAGTTTCAGGCGCGGGTCGCGGGGCGGCGGGTAGCCTTCGAGGACGATCTTCAGGCCCAGTTCGCGCGCCGTGGCTTCGACCGCGCTCACCAGCGCCAGGTAGTCTTCGAGGCGTGCCAGCGGCGGCATGAAGACATACAGAACGCCAGATTTTTCGCCCTTGTTCAGGGCATCGGCCTCGACCTTGGCGCCGTTGGCGCGGTTCGGGTCGCGCACTTCCACACACAGGGCGGTGCGCACCACCGAGGGATCGGACTGGAATTTGGCGGGCACGGCTTGCGTGGCCAGGGCTTTGCGTGGGTTGGCCGCGACGAGCCGGGGCTGCATGGCGGCCGGGCGCGCAGGCAAGGGCGGGCGTGGCGAGAGGTGCGGCGAAAAGGGGTCCTGCTCGATCTGGTGCCAGCGGTCGGTGGGCGCGGCCCAGGGCAGGGAGTCGAGCGGCAGACGCCAGCCCATGGGAGAGTCACCGGGCATGAGGTACATGCGCTCGTCGCGGACAAACCAGCGGCCGGTTTGCCACTTGGGGCCGCTCACATCTGTTGTGACGGTTTCCACCGCTTGCAAGGGCAGGACATAGCCCACCGCCGCGTCCAGCCCTTGGCTGAAGATGCGGCGCAGGCGCTGGCGCTCCATCTCGTCGTCCAGCTTGGCGTCAAAGGGGTCCACGTTCACCGGCAATCGGCGCTCGCGCCAGAGGTAGTACCAGCTGTCTTCGTAGCCGGGCAACACGGTGTCGCCCGGCAGGCCCAAATGCTGCGTCAAGGTTTGGATGAAACGCTCGGCATCGGCGCTGGTGCAGTGGCTCGGCTCGCGCTCGTCGGCAAACACGGTTGGGTCTTGCCAGCAGGGCGTGCCGTCGGCGCGCCAGTAAATGGACAGCGCCCAGCGGGGCAGCTGCTCACCGGGGTACCACTTGCCCTGCCCAAAGTGCAAAAAGCCGCCTTGGCCGTATTGCTGGCGCAGCTTGTGCACCAGCTCGGTGGCCAGGCCCCGTTTGGTCGGGCCCAGAGCGTCGGTGTTCCATTCGGCCGCGTCGCGGTCTTGCGTGGACACAAAGGTGGGCTCGCCGCCCATGGTCAGGCGCACGTCTTGCGCCACCAGTTGGGCATCGACTTGTTGGCCCAACTTCAAAATGTCGGTCCATTGTGCGTCGCTGTAGGGCTTGGTCACGCGGGGCGACTCGTGGATCCGCGTCACGCTCATCTCATGGTGAAACTCGACCTCGGCCTTGTCGATCAGGCCCTCAATTGGGGCCGCAGCAGACGGCTGCGGGGTGCAGGCCAGCGGAATATGCCCCTCCCCGGCCAGCAGACCCGAGGTGGGGTCGAGTCCGATCCAGCCCGCGCCGGGCAAATACACCTCGCACCAGGCGTGCAGGTCGGTGAAGTCCACTTCGGTGCCGCTCGGGCCATCGAGCGATTTCACGTCGGGGGCCAGCTGGATCAAGTAGCCCGACACAAATCGCGCGGCGATGTTCATGTGGCGAAACAGCTGCACCAAGAGCCAGGCCGAGTCCCGGCAGGAGCCACTTTTCAGGGCCAGCGTTTCTTCAGGCGTTTGCACGCCAGGCTCCATGCGGATGGTGTAGCGGATGTCTTGGTGCAGGCGCTGATTGGTTTGCACCAAAAACTCGATGGTGCGCTGGCGCTTTCGGTCAAGGCTGGCCAGGTATTTTGTGAAGAGTGGGGTTTGCTTGTCTTGGACCAGGTAGGACTGCAACTCCTCTTTGACCAGGTCGGCATACTGAAAGGGCACTTCTTCTGCCGAAGGCTCCAGAAAAAAGTCAAACGGATTGAACACCGCCATCTCGGTGACCACATCCACGGTGACTTTGAAGGTCGTGGTCTTTTGGGGGAACACCAATCGCGCTTGGTAATTGGCAAAAGCGTCTTGCTGCCAGTTGATGAAATGTTCCGCAGGTTCAACCTTGAGGCTGTAGCTCAGGATGCGGCTGCGGCTGTGCGGTGCGGGACGCAGGCGGATCACCTGGGGGCCAAGCTGCACGGGACGGTCATAGCTGTAGTGGGTGACGTGGTGCAGGGCAAGGTGTATCGACATATTTCGTTCAGCGCAACAGGGGCTGCACGCATGACAAATGCAGCTTGGGCGGTTACAACTAGCAAGACACGCGCCAGCCATGCAGCCCCTTGAACGCTGATGTGCGTGGGGCATGACAAGCGCACGAACAAAAACAGGCGGATCACAAGCCGCCGATCTCACCCACAGCCACACCAGGGAGGCTGCCATGAAGCGACACCGCCACGCAGGGTATGGGCTGGCCCCCAAACAGGGCCGGGAGCGACAGGCATGACGTCGATGGCCTGGGCGCGTGCTTTGGGCTGGAGCTTGTTGGCCTGGTGCCTGGGCGTGGCGCTGCAGCTGCAACAAGTCGAGTTGTGGCCAGTGCTGGGCTATGGGGCTGGCTTGGCGCTGGCCTGCGCCTGGGCTTGGGTTCTGCACCGGGGGTATGGGGGGCAGCGCTGGCGCAGGATGGCCTGGGCCATGCTGTGGGTCTGGACCGGATTGGTCGTGACGGGCTTGCACGCCCATTCCCGCTCGAGCGCCATCGCACCCGCGCTGGAGGGTGTGGATCTGGAGGTGGTGGGCTTGGTGCAAGCCATGCCCCAGCGGCAAGCGCAGGGCTGGCGCTTTCGGTTTCGCATCGAGCAAGCCTGGCAGGTGGGCCCAGCGGGGGCTTTGCAGCCTGTGAACTTGTCCGCGCAGTTGCCCTCACAGGTGTACCTGGGCTGGTACGGGCAAGAGGGCGTGCACGACAGCGGCTGGAATGCATCGCCCTTGCCGGAGCCGGTCAAGGCCGGGGAACGCTGGCGCTTGCGGGTGCGCCTGAAAGCGCCGCACGGCCACATGAATCCGCGGGGATTTGATTACGAGTTGTGGTTGTGGGAACAGGGCATCCGGGCCACCGGTTACGTCCGTCAGCGGGCCAAAGACCCGCCGCCGCAGCGGCTGGGCAGCACCTGGATGCACCCCATCGAGGGCTGGCGCCAAACGGTGCGCGACCGTTTGTTGACGCACCTGGCGGGGCCGGGCACCGATGCTGAAGCGGCCAGACGTGCCGGTGTCCTCGCGGCGCTGGTGGTGGGCGACCAAGCGGCGATAGAGCGCAGCGATTGGGATGTCTTCAGGGCCACGGGCGTGGCGCATTTGATGAGCATTTCCGGTTTGCATGTGACCATGTTTGCCTGGTTGGCCTCGGCCTGCGTGGCCTGGGCTTGGCGGCAGTCGGCGCGCCTGGGTTTTGTGGGGCCTTTGCATTGGCCCGCTGTGCATGTGGGGGCCATCGCGGGTTTGCTATTGGCGTGCTTTTACGCTGTCTTCAGCGGTTGGGGGCTGCCTGCACAACGCACCTGCTGGATGCTGGGGGTGGTGGTGGTTTTGAAACTGTCGGCGCGCGATTGGCCGGGTGTTTTGGTTTGGCTGACGGCGGGTGCGGTCGTGCTGGCTTGGGACCCCTGGGCCTTGCTGCAGCCGGGGTTTTGGTTGAGCTTTGTGGCGGTGGGCATTTTGATGGCTTCTGACCCCTCCCGTCGCCAACGCTTGGAGGATGCACCAAAAGGGGATGGGGCCGCCGCACCCTCTTGGCGTGAAGGTGCACAGGCCACGCCCTTGTTGCACCGTTTGGGTGCGGTTTGGCGTCTGGCCGGGGGCATGGGCATGCTGCGCCCAGTGGGGGCCCTGCTGCGCGAGCAGGCCACGGTGACGGTGGCCTTGGCGCCCCTGACCTTGTTGTTTTTCGGGCAGGTGTCTTTGGTCGGTTTGCTGGCCAATGTGCTGGCGATTCCCTGGGTGACCCTGGTCATCACACCGCTGGCCATGCTGGGGGTGATGGTCTCAGGTTTTTGGGACTTGGCATCCATGGCTTTGCGTCCGATGTCGGGCATTTTGGGCTGGCTGTCGGACTGGCCCTGGGCCAGTGTGTCTCGCGCCATGCCGCCCTGGTGGCTGGCTGCGCTGGCCCTCTTGGGCGCTGTGGGGCTGGTGCTGCGCATGCCGCTGTCCTGGAAGCTCTTGTGTTTGCCGTTGATGTGGCCCGCCTTGTTTTGGACCGCTGCGCGCCCCTTGCATGGCCAGGTGGAATTGCTCGCGGCCGATGTGGGGCAGGGCAATGCCGTGCTGGTGCGAACGGCCCGGCACAGTTTGTTGTTCGATGCGGGGCCGCGGTATTCATCGGAAAGCGACGCAGGGCACCGCGTGCTGGTGCCATTGCTCGCAAAAATGGGTGAGCGGCTGGATGTGTTGATGCTCAGCCACCGCGACAGCGACCACACCGGTGGCGCGGCTGCGGTGTTGGCCATGCAAAAAGGGGCGGCGTTGTGGACCTCGCTGGAAGACGAACACCCCTTGCACGCCTTGCGGCCCGCTTGGACGCGTTGCCAGGCGGGGCAGTCCTGGGTGTGGGATGGGGTCAGGTTTGAAGTGCTGCACCCCTTCGTGGCTGACGGTCCAAGTGCTGAACCGGCACGGCGTCCAAAACCCAAGCCCAACGAGCTCAGCTGCGTTTTGCACATCGTGTCTGCCAAGGGGTCGGCCTTGTTGACCGGGGACATCGAGCAAGCGCAGGAATGGGCACTGGTGCAACAAGGTCTGGCCCCTGTGGATGTGCTGCTGGCGCCCCACCACGGCAGCAAGACCTCGTCGAGCCTGCCCTTTTTGTCGGCCCTGCAACCCCGGCTGGCGCTGGTGCAGGCCGGTTACCGCAACCGCTTTGGCCACCCGGCGCCCGAGGTGGTGGCGCGCTACCGCGCGCAAGGCATTGCGCTGGTGGAGAGCACCCGTTGCGGCGCGGCCACTTGGCGCAGCCAGGCGCCGGACACCGTCGAGTGCGAGCGACCCCAGCGAAGGCGGTATTGGCACCAGGTCATCCCACCATGACGTCCGCTCGCGTGGGAGCCCCACTTTTTTGGGTATATATCTTGCTAATCTACGGTCAGGAGTGAAGAGACATGCGCCAATTCGATGAGATGTACAGCCGTCTGCCCGCTGCGGGCGAAGCGGGGGAGGTGAGAGACCATTACTTGGCTTATGCGCGCTGGTTGCAAGCCCAGGACCCCCACACCATGGCGGCGCGTCGTGAAGAAGCCGAGGTGATTTTCAGGCGCGTGGGCATCACCTTCGCGGTCTATGGTGACAAGGACGAGGACGGTTCCGGCACCGAACGACTCATTCCCTTTGACCTCATCCCCCGGGTCATCGCCGCCAGCGAGTGGGCCAGCATGGAAGCCGGGCTGGTCCAGCGCGTCACCGCCCTCAACCGCTTCATCCACGATGTGTACCACGACCAGGACATCCTCAAGGCCGGTGTGATCCCCCGCGAGCAAATTGAACAGAACGCCCAGTTCCGCCCCGAGATGGTGGGCGTGGATGTGCCCAACCAGATCTATTCCCACATCAGCGGCATCGACATCGTGCGCGCCCCCGACAGCGCTGGCAAAGGCGAGTACTACGTGCTGGAAGACAACCTGCGCGTGCCCAGCGGCGTGAGCTACATGCTGGAAGACCGCAAGATGATGATGCGGCTGTTCCCCGACCTGTTCAGCCAGAACCGCGTCGCCCCCGTGGCCCATTACCCCGACTTGCTCCTCGAAACCCTGCGCGCCTCCAGCCCCGCCACCACGGCCGAGCCCACGGTGGTGGTGCTCACCCCCGGCATGTACAACAGCGCCTACTTCGAGCACGCTTTTTTGGCCCAGCAAATGGGCGTGGAGCTGGTCGAAGGGCAAGACCTGTTTGTGAAGGACCGGTTCGTCTACATGCGCACCACCCGCGGCCCCAAGCGGGTGGACGTGATTTACCGCCGGGTGGACGATGACTTTCTGGACCCGCTGGTGTTCCGCCCCAGTTCCACCCTGGGTTGCGCGGGCCTGATGGACGCCTACAAAGCGGGCCATGTGGCCATTTGCAACGCCGTGGGCACGGGCGTGGCCGACGACAAGTCGGTCTACCCCTATGTGCCCGACATGATCAAGTTCTATTTGGGCGAGGAACCGATCCTCAAAAACGTGCCGACTTACCAGTGCCGCAAACCCGATGACTTGCAGTACACCCTGGCTAACCTGAAAGACCTGGTGGTCAAGGAAGTGCATGGCGCGGGGGGGTACGGCATGCTGGTGGGCCCGGCATCGACGAAAGCCGAGATCGAGCAGTTTCGCGGGGCCTTGTTGGCCAACCCCGAGGGCTACATCGCCCAGCCCACCCTCAGCCTGTCGAGTTGCCCCACTTTTGTGGACAGCGGCATCGCGCCGCGCCACATCGACCTGCGCCCCTTTGTGCTGAGTGGCCGCACGGTGCAGATGGTGCCCGGGGGACTCACGCGGGTGGCGCTCAAAGAAGGTTCTCTGGTGGTCAACAGCAGCCAGGGCGGCGGCACCAAAGACACCTGGATATTGCAGGACTGACAAGGGAGAACACACATGCTTTCAAGAACCGCCGATCATTTGTTCTGGATGTCCCGCTACATGGAGCGGGCGGAGAACACAGCTCGGATGCTGAATGTGAGTTACGAGACCTCGCTCTTGCCCCAATCGGCTGCGGCCGTCGAAGCCGGGTGGGAGGGTCTTTTGTCCATCAGCGAGTTGTTGCCTTCGTACCTGGCGCTGTACAAAAGCATCAGCCCCCGCGATGTGATGGCCTTCATGGTGCGCGATGAAAACAACCCCTCGTCCATCTTGTCGTGTCTGCGGGCTGCGCGGGAGAACGCCCGCGCCGTGCGCGGGACGCTCACCACCGAGGTGTGGGAGACGCAAAACCAGACCTGGCTGGAGGTCAACCGCATGCTCAAAAACGGAGACTTTGAGCGCGATCCGGGCCAATTTTTTGAATGGGTGAAGTTCCGCTCGCACCTGTCACGCGGCGTGACGGTGGGCACCATGTTGATGGACGAGTCGCTGTACTTCATGCGCATGGGCACGTTTTTGGAGCGGGCCGACAACACGGCGCGCTTGGTGGATGTGAAGTTCCACGCCATGCAAAACGACTTTTTTGGCGCACCGCAATACGGCGCGCCTGAGAACGAAGCCTCGCAGGAATACGACTTCTACCACTGGAGCGCGATCTTGCGCAGCGTGAGTGGCTTTGAGGTGTACCGCAAGGTGTACCGCGACGTGATCCGCCCCGAGCGGGTGGCCGAGCTGCTGATCTTGCGGCCTGACATGCCCCGTTCACTGCTGGCCAGCCTGAACGAGGTGGTGTCGAATTTGAAGCTGGTCTCGCACGATGCCGACAGTGACACCTTGCGCCACGCGGGCCGCTTGCGTTCAGAACTGGCCTTTGGCCGCATCGACGAGATCCTGGCCACCGGCCTGCACGCTTACCTGACGCAGTTTTTGGAGCGGGTGAATGTGCTGGGCGGGCGCATCAGCCGCGAATTTTTGATGCCGCAAGCGGCCTGATTCAGTCCAGCGTCAGCACCACCGGCGCATGGTCGCTGGGGCGCTCGTTTTTGCGGGGCGCGCGGTCGATCACGCAGGCGCTGGCGCGGGCCTTGAGGGCTTGAGAAATCAAGATGTGGTCAATGCGCAAGCCCCGGTTGCGGCGGAAGGCGAACTCGCGGTAATCCCACCAGCTGTAGCTTTTCTCGGGCTGCTCAAACAGCCGGAAGCTGTCGGTCAGACCGAGTCCGATCAGCGCTTGCAGCTTTTCGCGTTCGGCATCGGTGCAGTGGATGGTGCCCGCCAGGCCCACCGGGTCCCACATGTCGAGTTCGTCAAAGGTGATGTTGTAGTCGCCCAGCAGCACCAGGTTGGGGTGTTGTTGCATCTGGCTGCTCACCCAGTCTCGCAGGGCATCCAGCCAGCGCATTTTGTAGACAAACTTGTCGCTGTCCGGTGCTTGCCCGTTGGGGAAATAAGCGCCAATGACACGCACCGTGCCACCTGCGCCGTCGGGGTAGGTG